>Ga0194132_10000033_pt1 | contig 221466 bp, 222 predicted proteins | sample TA2KigOf80mmetaG_FD_148612 | JGI IMG/M metagenome (GOLD analysis project Ga0194132, IMG submission 148612) | Freshwater microbial communities from Lake Tanganyika, Tanzania - TA2015054 Kigoma Offshore 80m | ecosystem: Environmental > Aquatic > Freshwater > Lake | place: Tanzania: Lake...
GCCGCGCGTCGCAGCGCCGCCGCAGCGCGTTGCCCCGCAGCGTCAGGCTCCGCAGCGCGCCACCCCGCAACCCCAGCAGGCCGCGCCAAGCCGCCCGGCCGCACGGCCTCCCGCAAGCGCCGAGCGTCGCGAATTGCGTCAGCAGCGCATTCAGGAACGCGCCCAGCAGCAGCGTCAACCGCCTCGGCCGCGACGTCGCGCAGACGACCCGCTGATTGCGGCCTTCGACATGCCGACCGGGACGGCCGAACGGCCGTCCCGGCTTTGTTTTTCATCGTTCGAAATTCGATGCCGCAATTTCACCCGGCGCATTGAGGGTGCGCGGCAGGCAATGCTAGGGTCCCGGCAACGCTCTCCGGAAGCCGTGGAACGCCGCCATGTGGCGCGAGTATTTGAGTTACGTCGGAACTGCCATCGCGGTCCTAAATGGCGTGCTGGCCTTCGCTATCGCAATGCTGCCCATGCGGCGCTCGGTCGCAAGATTGCGGCTGGCGGTCGCGGCCCTGGCGCTCGGCGCGCTGGCCATCGGCGCGGTGTTCTACGCACGGCACCAGGGGCGCGTGCAAACCGAACAGCAGCAGACCGAGCGCCGCGACATCCGCGAGCGCCTTGAAACGCTGGTGCTGGAAGGGCGCGCGCTGCTCAACCAGATCAAGGACCCGAACCGCGAATTGCCGAGCCGCCCGGCCGACGAATGGGCGCAGCGCGTCGAGGTTTTCCTGAAGGACAGGCTCGGCGAGCGATTCATTCCGAAGTTCCGCAAGGAGATCACCGACCTCTACGGCGATCCCAACGTCACCGCCGCGCGGCTCGCCTACTGGCGGGCGGTGCGTAACCGCGTAGTCAATCTCGAAATGATCGGCGCGGAGTTCCCGGCGCTTTGAGCGTCCGCGATCCGCTGCCCGAGGCCGTGCGCACCACACAGCCGGCTGCAACCGCCGTTGCGGCGGGTTATCGCCTGAGGGCGTCGGGTTGCATGATGACGCCGGTCGCACGCCCTTTGGTTTCGCCCGCGGCGTGACACGTCAGACAATCCGACTTGGTCATCCCGAACCACCACAGGCCGCCCTCGATGATCGGCCTTTGGAGGTAAAATGTGGGCAGCGGCGCAAGGCACAAGCGGACGCACTCCGCATACATCCGCCGCCCCTCGGGCGAAATGAGGTTCGGATCGGCCGTGTTGTAGGCTCGATAAAGGCCATGGGTATTGCCGGAGCGGCAGTCCGCCCGGCATGTGGCCGTCCTGGCCGCAACACTGGTCGACTTCTTCGGTGCGGCGCTTTGCGCCTTCTTCGCCGGCTGGGCGTTCGCCAGCGTCTGCGCCTGGAACAGGACCGCGAACGATAAAGCCCCAATCAACAATCGCATCATCATCGGACGCACCCGTACGGTAACAGCCGAAACGGAATTCACAGGCCGAAAATGATATTTCAACCGGGCAGTATTTCCAACCGGCCGCCCCGTCGCATTCTTCGCCCCCGAGCGGCGCTGGATGCATAGCGAGACATAGCGGACAGAACTCCGGGCTCCGGTTTCTGTTTTGATGCGTTCTCTTCACGCGAAGCGGTACCCACTTCGCTTGAGAACGCTTTGGCGCCCTCCGCCGGCACCAAACGACAAAACGGCCGCCCTGCGGCGGCCGTTTCGATTGCTATCCCAGGACTTGTGTTAACCCAGGTCTTGTTGCCAAGCCCTTGGCGCTCCCGCCTCACTCCGCCGCGATGCGAACCTCGGGCGCCGCCGCGCGCACTTCCGCGTCGACGTGCTGCTCGAACTTGACGAAGTTCTTCTGGAACATGCCGACGAGCTTGCGCGCGGTCTCGTCGAACGCGGCTTTGTCCTTCCAGGTCTTCATCGGATAGAGCAGGTGCGGCTCGATGCCCGGCACCGAGGTCGGCACCGCGAAGCCGAAATACGGATCGGTGCGGAAGCTCGCGTTCTTCAGCGAGCCGTCGAGCGCGCCGGTCACCAGCGCGCGCGTCACCTTGATCGGCATGCGCCGGCCGACGCCATAGATGCCGCCGGTCCAGCCCGAGTTCACCAGCCAGCAGTCGACATTGTACTTCGCGATATATTCGCGCAGCAGGTTGCCGTACTCCTGCGGCGGGCGCGGCAGGAACGGCGCGCCGAAGCAGGTCGAGAACTCCGGCTCGACGCCGACCAGGCCCTTTTCGGTGCCCGCGACCTTCGCGGTGTAGCCGGACAGGAAGTGGTACATCGCCTGCGCCGGCGTGAGCTTGGCGATCGGCGGCATGACGCCGAAGGCGTCGGCGGCGAGGAAGACGATGTTCTTCGGATGGCTCGCCATGCCCGAGCGCGATGCGTTCGGGATGAAGTCGAGCGGATAGGCCGAGCGGGTATTCTCGGTCTTCTTGTCGCTGTCGTAGTCGGGCGCGCGCGTCTCCGGATCGAAGATCACGTTCTCGAGCACCGCGCCGAAGCGGTTGGTCGCGTCCCAGATCATCGGCTCCGCTTCCTGCGAGAGCTTGATGGTCTTGGCGTAGCAGCCGCCTTCGAAATTGAAGATGCCGTCCGGCGACCAGCCGGTTTCGTCGTCGCCGATCAGCACGCGGTTCGGATCGGCCGAAAGCGTGGTCTTGCCGGTGCCGGACAGGCCGAAGAACAGCGCGCTTTCCTTACCGTCCTTCGAGACGTTCGCCGAGCAGTGCATCGGCATGACGCCCTTCGCCGGCAGATAGAAGTTGAGGGTCGTGAACACCGACTTCTTCATCTCGCCCGCATAGGACGAGCCGCAGATCAGGACGATCTTGCGGGTGAAGTCGATGGCCACCATCGTGTCGGAACCGTCGCGGCCGCCGTGACGCTTGGCGTCGGGGCGGAACGACGGCATGTCGACGATGGTCATCTCCGGCATGAATTGCGCGAGCTCGGAGCGCTCCGGCCGGATCAGAAGCTGGCGGATGAACAGCGAGTGCCAGGCGAGCTCGGTGAACACGCGCACCTTGATGCGGTGCTTCGGGTCCGCACCGCCGTAGAGGTCCTGCACATAGAGCTGCTTGCCCTTCGCGTGCGTGAGGAAGTCGTTGTAGAGCAGCACGAACTGCGCCGGCGTCATCTTCCGGTTGCCGTCCCACCAGACCGAGTTTTCCGTCAGCGCATCGCAGACCGTGTGCTTGTCCTTCGGCGAGCGGCCGGTGTGATGGCCGGTCTCCGCGCAGAGCGCACCGCCCGCGACGATCTCGGCCTCGCCGTTGCGGATCGCATGCTCGTAAAGCGGCGCTTCGAGCAGGTTCCAGTGCAACGCGGAAACGTCGCTGAAGCCGAACTTGTCGGCGCCGAAAGCCGAATTGCGCAGACCGGTTTCTTTCACGGAAAATCCTCCTCACGCCTCCGGCCGCAACCTGCGCCCGGAATCTCCCCGAAACGGCCGCCCCCGGGACGGCTCTTGAGCGACAATGCCCCTCAACTCTCAACCGGATTTGGGCGACCTATAGTCGCGAAACCGCCGCCTGCCAAGACCATTCCGGCGCATGAGAACATCGGAGAACGCGCTCTTGATCTTCATCAATGCGCGGCGTGCGGCACGGCTCGCGGGTAAGGTTACCGCCGCGACCGCCGCTGCGCTGCAATATCGCCGACGGCGGCCCGACGGCTGTCCCGCTAATCCACAACGCCCTTCGACACGAGCCACTTCTGGATCAACTCGGCGATCGCGCCGTTGTTCTTGTCCTGCATCAGCATGTGGGAATTGCCCTTGATACCGACGTCGGGAAGGTTGACCCAGTCGGCGGTACCGCCGGCCGCCTTGATGGCATCGCCGTATGCCATGTCGAGCTTCTTGAAGTGCGACCAGCGCGGATGCTGGTCCACGTAGTCGCCAAAAATCTGCAGCACCGGGACGCCCTTGAGCTTCGGCGCGTTGGCGATGTTGCCCGGGCTCGCAGCCTCCACCGCGACGATGGCCTTGAACTTGTCGGGCCGCTGCTCGGCAACCTGGAAGCCGAACGTGCCGCCCTGGCTATGCGCGAGCAGCACGCAGGGGCAAATCTTGTCGACCAGTTCGAGATACGCCGCGACGATGGCCTTGTCGGTGGACAGCCAGCGCGGCACCGACTGCTTCATGTAGTTGTCGTAGGCTTCGGCCGGGAACGCGCTGCCGGGAAGGAGCCTGCGCTTGGCTGGGTCGGAATTCCACGACCCCGCGCCGTCACCGATGCGGAAGCGCTCGTACGGATCCTGGTAGGTCAGGAAGATCGGCTGATCGGTCCACACGTCCGGATTGGCAAAGCCCGCGCGGCCGCGCTCGACCGCATCGGACACGTAGGTGTCCCAGCCGAAGCGCACGAACATGTTGAGCCAGCCCTCGCGGCCGTCCGGCGTGCTTTCGTAGGTGACGCCGGTGAGCCCGCCGCCGTGCCACATCAACAGCGGATATTTCCCTTTCTTGTTCTTCGGCTGGAAAAACTGAACGTACATCTGCTCGACCATGTACTGGCCGTTCGGATCGAGCTTGGTCAGCGGGCCGCCGGGCTGGCGCTGGATCGTCCGCACCTCCTTGCCCTTGACCTCGGCGATGCGGCCGCCGACGTGGAACGAGCCCATGCCGCGCAGCACGATGTCGTTTGCAGATGCGGGAACGGCAAGCAGCGTCAACAGCGACGCGAACAGCAGACGGCGCATGGAATCCTCCCCAACTTGAAATTGTCGTTGCCGGAGAGTCTGCCGCAGCGGCGGCGCGCGCGTCCATCCGTGGGCAGCGGTGGGCAGTCGCGAAAAATGTCAGGCGGCGCGCGCCTGGTCGGCGAGTTGCTTGAGCACCGCGCGCAGCACGCCGGGCTGGGTCACGCGCTGGGGGAACGGCAGCCGCAATCCCGTCCGCTCGCATTGCAGGTCGAGCCCTTCCGGATCGCAGCCGACGCAGCGCCACGCGCCGTCCGGCGCGCCGAGCAGCTTCGTGGCATAGAGTCGGCAGGTTTCGGCGTGGTCGGCGTTCATGTGCTCGATTGCCTCGGTCTCTGCGGCGATCATTGCCTCTGCGCCTGACAGGTCGGTCAGCAGATCGGCCGGCGCAAGATCGACGATGCGCCCGAAGCCCGCGACCAGATGCGCGCCCTTGAGCTTGATTTCGTAGAACGCAAAGTCGGCGAAGTCCGCAAACATTTCGGCCTCGGGCTGCTGCGCGAGATAGCGCCGCCGCGCGTCGGGATTGCCGCTGACTGCGGCCGTGCCCATCAACATCACGCGCGCGCCCTGCAGCGGATCGCCCTCCTTGCGCTCGTCCAGCATCAGCGAAACGCGCGAGTCGGCGAGAATGTTCTTTGTGTGCACCGCCAGCCGCGAGATCAGCAGCAGCGGCGAACCATCGGCCGCGGCCGCGACGTTGACGAGGGAGCAGTAAGGATCGCCGCTGCCGGTCATCAACGTGCCGAGCGCGCCCGAACGGGCCTCCCGCATCAGCTTTTTGGCGCTGGTCTTGGGATCGAAGTCGGCCGTGGGCTTCATATCGGGATTGCGCTCCCCATATCGTGATCGATGGCGCAGGTTTGCACTCCAACCCGATCGCAGACCGGCCGCAAGTGCACTGCCGGCAATTCACTTGGAATTGCTCTCGCCCGCCGGCCGGCAAGGGGTCCGTCAGCCTCGCCAAAGGATTGACGAATCACGTATTTGTCGAAGGCCTGTCACATTTCGGCCTAGCTTTGCAGGCTTCAAATTCGGTGGGAATTGAACCGCTACGGGGAACCGGGCTTATGCCGACCATCGCTCTCGTCGACGATGACCGCAACATCCTGACCTCGGTTTCCATCGCCCTGGAGGCCGAGGGCTACCGGATCATGACCTACACCGACGGGGCCTCGGCGCTGGAAGGGTTCAAGACCTCGCCGCCCGACCTCGCCATCCTCGACATCAAGATGCCGCGCATGGACGGAATGGAGCTGCTCCGCCGCCTGCGCCAGAAGACCGATATGCCGGTGATCTTCCTCACCTCCAAGGACGAGGAGATCGACGAGCTGTTCGGCCTGAAAATGGGCGCCGACGACTTCATCCGCAAACCGTTCTCGCAACGGCTGCTGGTCGAGCGCGTCAAGTCGGTGCTGCGCCGCGCGACGCCCAAGGACGGCAATGCGGCCCCGAAGGAGCCCGACATCAAGGCGCTGGAACGCGGGCAGCTGCGGATGGACCCGGAACGGCACACCTGCACCTGGAAGGGCGAAGCGGTGACGCTCACCGTCACCGAATTCCTCATCCTGCAGGCGCTCGCCGCGCGTTCCGGCGTGGTCAAGAGCCGCAACGCGCTGATGGACGCCGCCTACGACGACCAGGTCTATGTCGACGACCGCACCATCGACAGCCACATCAAGCGGTTGCGCAAGAAGTTCAAGGCGGTCGACGACGACTTCGACATGATCGAAACGCTGTACGGCGTCGGCTACCGTTTCAAGGAAGATTGACGGGGGCCTCCCCCGGTGCGCTGCGCCAAAGCGCTTTCGAGCGAAGCGGGGACCGGTTCGCATGAAGAAAACGCGTCAAAACAAGAGAAACTGGAGCCCGGCTTTGATTTCATCAAAGCCGAAAAGGCTCTAGAATATCGGGCGTGCCCCGTTGGTGTTCCGACCGGGGCGCGCGAGGGGCACACGATAGACGGCAGCGACCCCATTGCTCGACAAGACATCCGAAGCCACGACACGACCCGCCGAGACCGCGCGTCCCGACGACCGTGAGCTGCGCGCGAGGACCGGCGCGTTCGCCAACCTGCCGCGGCGGATCGCACGGGTCTACGTCGACCGGGGCGTCGGCGGCGTGGCGCGGCGGGCGTGGGATTTCTTCGTCAATCAAAGCTTTTCGAGCCTGACGCGGCGCATCGTCTTTCTCAACGTCGCCGGACTGCTCGCGCTTGTCATCGGCATTCTTTACCTCTCGCAGTTCCGCGCCGGCCTGATCGACGCGCGCGTGCAGAGTCTCGTGGTTCAAGGCGAGATCATCGCCGGCGCGATCGCGGCCTCCGGCACCGCCGACACCTACGGCACGGTGATCGATCCCGACCGGCTGCTCGAATTGCAGCCGGGAGAAAACTACGGCCCGATCGACGAGGGCCTGAGCGGACTTGAATTCTCGATCAATCCCGAGCGCGTGGCGCCGGTGCTGCGCCGCCTGATCTCGCCGACCAAGACGCGCGCGCGCATCTACGACCGCAACGGCTATCTGATCCTGGACAGCCAGAACGTCTATATCCCCGGCGAAGTGCTGCGCTTCGAACTGCCGCCGCCGACCGAAACGAGGCCCGGTGTGCTGCGGCGCGCCTGGAATCAGTTCCGCGCCTGGCTCGGCCGCGGTGACTTGCCGATCTATCGCGAGCTCGGGCCCGCCGACGGCAAGGACTATCCGGAGGTCGCGCAGGCCTTGCTCGGCGCCAAGAGCGCATCGATGGTGCGCGTCAACGACCGCGGCGAGGTGATCGTGTCGGTCGCGGTGCCGGTGCAGCGATTCCGTGCCGTGCGCGGCGCACTCCTGCTGTCGACGCAAGGCAGCGACATCAACCAGTCGGTCGAGGCGGAACGGCTGCAGATCGTCAAGCTGTTCGTGATCCTGCTCGGCGTGATGGTGGTGCTGTCGATCCTGTTGGCCGGCACGATCGCGGGCCCGGTGCGGCGGCTTGCCGAAGGCGCGGAGCGCGTGCGCCATCGCATCCGCTCGCGCGTTGAAATTCCGGACTTCACCGCACGCGGCGACGAGATCGGCGATTTATCCGGCGCGCTGCGCGACATGACCAGCGCACTCTATCGGCGCATCGAGGCCATCGAGCGGTTCGCGGCCGACGTCGCGCACGAGCTGAAGAACCCGCTCACCTCGCTGCGGTCCGCGGTCGAGACCTTGCCGTTGGCCAAGACCCCCGAGAGCCGCAGCCGGCTGCTGGAGGTCATTCAGCACGACGTCAAACGGCTCGACCGGCTGATCTCCGACATCTCCGACGCCAGCCGGCTCGACGCCGAATTGCAGCGCAACGAAATGGCGCCGGTCGACCTGGACAAGCTGCTCAAGACCGTGGTGACGATCCAGAACGAAACCCGCCGGGAGCATGGCGCGCAGGTATCGCTGACGTTCGAGGGCGGTGGAGCGGCGGCCTTCGTCGTTCCCGGAAACGATTCCCGGCTCGGCCAGGTGGTGGACAATCTGATCGATAACGCGCGCTCCTTTGCGCCGGACGACAGCACGGTCCGCGTCACCTGCCGCCGGCTGCGCGAAGAAATCGAGATCGTGATCGACGACGACGGTCCGGGAATCCGGCCTGAGGCCTTCGACAAGATCTTCGAGCGCTTCTACACCGACCGTCCGCACCAGGGCTTCGGTCAGAACTCCGGACTCGGTCTGTCGATCTCCAAGCAGATCGTCGATGCCCACGGCGGCCGCCTGTGGGCCGAGAACCGCACCGCTCTGCCGGCCGCCGGTGGCGAGCCGCCGCCGGTGCTGGGCGCGCGTTTCGTGGTCCGCCTGCCGACGCTCTGATGTCCAGACCGACAATTCATGCTTCCGCAGTCTTGACCGGCGTGCGCGCAGTGTTGATCCGGGGGCCGTCAGGCTCCGGCAAATCCCGGCTGGCGCTCGCACTGATGCACGAGGCGGCGCAAGGCGGGCTTCCGCTGGCGCGTCTGGTTGCGGACGACCGCGCCTTCGTCGAGCCCGCGCACGGCCGCCTGCTGGTTCGCCCGGCGCCCGAACTGGCCGGCCTGATCGAGGTGCGCGGGATCGGAATCGTGCGTGTGCCGCACGAACCGGTCGCCGTTGCCGGCCTGATTGTCGACCTTGGCCTGGCTGCGGCCGAGCGGCTCCCTGACCCCAATCAAATGGCGTCGATCGAGGGCATCACCCTGCCGCGACTTGCCGTCGCAGACGGCACGGACCCCCTGCCGGTGCTTCTGGCGTGGCTTCGAACCGTCGGCTGGCTGCGGCGATTTTGACCAGCCAAGCCACTGAAAATCCGGTAGCGAATACCGATATTGGCGAGTGGAATCCGGGGCGGCGAACGGCGGGAACCGGCCCGTTTACCGCAATGCAGCATTGCCTTAAAATCGCAGTCCAAGCCCTTGAAGTCGGGCTTTGGACGGTCATTATTGTGGCCCTTTCGTGCGGCGCAACCGCGTCTGCCGGGATTTCCCGATGATCGGTCTCGTTCTCGTTACCCACGGGCGGCTCGCCGTCGAGTTTCGCTCGGCGTTGGAGCACGTGGTCGGTCCGCAGAAGCAGATCGAAGCGGTGATGATCGGGCCCGACGACGACGTCGAGCAGCGCCGCAAGGACATTATCGAGGCGGTCAAGCGCGTCGACACCGGCCAGGGCGTCGCCATCCTCACCGACATGTTCGGCGGCACGCCGTCGAACCTCGCCATCTCCTGCATGGGCCAGCCCAACGTCGAAGTGCTCGCCGGCATCAACATGCCGATGCTGGTGAAGATCGCCAAGATTCGCGGCTATACGCCGTTGGAAGAGGCCGTCACGGAGGCCCAGACCGCCGGCCGCAAGTACGTCACCATCGCCAGCCGTGTGCTCGCCGGCACCGGCAAATGAGCGGCATCGAGGATCTCGACGGCGACCTGCCCGACCGCCGCGAACCCTCGGACGCGGTGGTTCGTGTGCTGGAAATCGTCAACAAGAAGGGCCTGCATGCCCGCGCTTCGGCAAGGTTCGTGCAGACCGCCGAACGCTTCGACGCCACGATCCGAGTGACGCGCGGCGCAGAGACGGTCGGCGGCACATCGATCATGGGCCTGATGATGCTGGCCGCAGCGCCCGGCACCACCATCCGGGTGGAGGCGACCGGTGCGGAAGCCACGGCCGCCGTCGACGCCCTGACAAAGCTGGTCGAATCCGGGTTTGGCGAGGACGATTGAGGGCCGGCGGCCCTCCATCGGGCGGCCAGCCTATATAAAGATTTCTTTATATCCTCATTGCACCGCCGGATTGGCCCTGCTATAGCCACCCGCGACGAGGCTGGGCCAAGCCTGTCGCGCCAAAACGTGTGGCGCCAAAACGTGTCGCACCAAGCCCGGCCGCTTCCGCCATTCCAGCCTCAATAAGGATCGCCATGACCGCCGCCGCGAACAAGAAGCCTGCGCCCGCCACCGAATACATCGTCAAGGACATCGGGCTCGCCGACTTCGGCCGCAAGGAAATCTCGCTCGCCGAGACGGAGATGCCGGGCCTGATGGCCACCCGCGAGGAGTTCGGCCCGAAGCAACCGCTGAAGGGCGCGCGCATCGCAGGCTCTCTGCACATGACGATCCAGACCGCGGTGCTGATCGAGACGCTGGTCGCGCTCGGCGCCGACGTTCGCTGGGTGTCGTGCAACATCTATTCGACGCAGGACCACGCGGCCGCTGCGGTCGCCGCGGCAGGCGTGCCTGTGTTCGCGGTCAAGGGCGAAACGCTGAAGGATTACTGGGACTACACCGCCAAGCTGTTCGACTGGCACGGCGGCGGCTATCCGAACATGATCCTCGACGACGGCGGCGACGCCACCATGTTCGTGCATCTCGGCGTGCGCGCCGAGAAGGGCGACACCGCGTTCCTCGACAAGCCGGGCTCCGAGGAAGAGGAAGTGTTCTTTGCGCTGCTCAAGCGCCTCCTGAAGGAAAAGTCGAAGGGCTACTTCGCCGAGATTGCGAAAAGCATCAAGGGCGTCTCGGAAGAGACCACGACGGGTGTCCACCGCCTCTACGACATGCAGAAGGCCGGCACGCTGCTGTGGCCCGCGATCAACGTCAACGACTCGGTCACCAAGTCGAAGTTCGACAACCTCTATGGCTGCCGTGAATCGCTGGTCGACGGCATCCGCCGCGGCACCGACGTGATGATGTCGGGGAAGGTCGCGATGGTCGCGGGCTTCGGCGACGTCGGAAAGGGCTCGGCGGCGTCGCTGCGCCAGGCCGGCTGCCGCGTGATGGTCTCCGAGGTCGATCCGATCTGCGCGCTGCAGGCCGCGATGGAAGGCTATCAAGTCGTGACCATGGAGGACGCGGCCCCGATCGCCGACATCTTCGTCACCGCGACCGGCAACAAGGACATCATCACCATCGACCACATGCGCAAGATGAAGGACCGCGCCATCGTCTGCAACATCGGTCACTTCGACAACGAGATCCAGATCGCCTCGCTGAAGAACCTGAAATGGAACAACGTGAAGCCGCAGGTGGACGAGATCGAGTTCCCCGATGGCCACCGCATCATCCTGTTGTCGGAAGGCCGCCTGGTGAACCTCGGCAACGCCATGGGCCATCCTTCGTTTGTGATGTCGGCGTCGTTCACCAACCAGACGCTGGCGCAGATCGAACTTTATGCGAACAACAAGGACGGCAAGTTCAAGAAGGAAGTCTACGTGCTGCCGAAGGCGCTCGACGAGAAGGTCGCGCGGCTGCACCTCGCCAAGATCGGCGTAAAGCTGACCGAGTTGCGCAAGGACCAGGCCGACTATATCGGCGTGCCGCAGCAGGGTCCGTTCAAGAGCGATCACTACCGGTATTGAGCGCAGCGGCGGCTAACGACCGCCGCCCTGGTAGATTTTCCGCGCGTTGGTAAACGAGAGTTCCCGGCACGCCCGTGCCGGGAACTTTGTTCCATGCATCGTGTTCCATGTGCAGGAGCCCGGATTCCGCTTCGTATTGTGGACACAATCGCGTGACACTTGCGCGCGCTGATTTGCGCGGAGGCGCGCTCGCAAAATTCGAGAGGGACGATGAAAGGCACTATTGTCGCTATTCTGCTTTGCACTTCCGCCACTGTCGCCGGCGCGGTCGACATGAAGAGTCTCGCGCCATGCAAGCCCGCCGCGGCGAAGTTCTGCGACAAGTCGAAAGGCATGACGATGGCGAGCCTCATGCAATGCGGAGCGATCCTCGCGGGCTTGAGGCATCGGGTCGGCAGCCAGTGCCGCGAGGCGCTGCGGCGCTACGGTCAGCTTTGACCGCCGGGCTTCCTTTTCGAGCGTGATCTTGTCCGAAAACCGGTTCCCGCTTTTCGGGATCGTGATCTAAGGCCGCGGCGGCACGACAATGATCGCGTAGCGCTCGCTGCGGCCCGCGACTCCGAAATAGCTGCGCGAAATCTCCACATCGACGCGCGGGCCGCCGAGCCCGTAGGCGCTGGCCGCCACCGGGCACGTCGGGTCGGCGGCGTGGCAGACGATCGCCATGCCCTCGCGCCGCAGCCGCTCGACGTCGATCCAGGGCGCGGCCTTGCGGTTGAACTCGGGGAAGGCCGACGGCCTGCCCGGCAGATAGAACGCCACGCCATAGGCGAGATCGGCGTCACCGCCGACAGTGCGCAGCGGCCAGTCGGTGCGCCTGCGCCATTCGTGCGCGACGCGTTGCGCCAGCAGGTCGGAATGAACCGCGGCCGGCTGGCCGCCGGCGCGATGGATGACATACGAAATGCCGGGCGCGACGGCGACCATCGCGACGGGGAGAGCGATTGCGAAGGCAATGAGGTGCAAGAGGGCACGGTGATCGACCGCAACCAGCGGCGACGACAGCAGCACCACCGGCATCAGCGCCCAGGCCGACATGGACCAGAGCGATGTGATGCGCACGCCCGCGAGCGGCGCGCAAACCACCGGCAGCAGCAGCGGCAGCCAGAATGCCATGGCTGCCAGCCGCCGCTCCTGAGTAGCGGGAACAAGCATGTCGGCCGCGGCAAGGCGGCTCGGCCGCGTCGCTGCAAGCCCCAGCACCACGGCGAGCGCCGCGTAGCCGGCCGAACCCGCGAGATAGCCGCCGACGGCCGACAACGCGGATGCAAACGTGGCGCTGCCGCGTGCCGATGCATAGGCGAACGGCGCGAAGTCGTTGACGGCGAGCCACGCGAGATGCGGCGCGAGCGCAAGCGCACCGACAGCGGCGGTCACGTAAGGCGCGGGCGACCGGAAATAGGCCACGCGGCGGGAATCGATCAGCGCGGCGAGAACCAGGCCCAGCACCAGCACGACCGACCAGTACTTGCCGAGTATCGCGCCTGCGGCGGCGAGACCCGCGAGCGCGGCCCACAGCGGGCTGCGCCGCTCGTATGAGCGAAGAAAGCACAGAGCCGCCGCCGCCCACATCGGCAGCAGCACGCTGTTGGCGTTGTATTTGAGCGCGTGGAAATTGAAGAACGGCACCAGCATCAGAAGCACCAGCGCCAGCACGCGCTTGTCGCCGTCGAGATAGTCGCCCGCCAGATGCCACGCGATCCAGAGCGCTACGCCCACGACGGCCATGGACAGGAGATAGAAGGCCCAGTCCGCGGCCGGAAACACCGCGAACCAGACCGCGGCGATCCACGCCGACAGGGGCGGATGCTTGGGATAACCGAGCGCAAGCTCGCGCGCCCAGGCGGCAACCTCGGTCATATCGACATGCAAATCCTGGCTCGACTTCGCCAGCACGCCGTACAGCGTCCAGATCGCCACGTAGCCGGCCAGAACGGCGACGACCGTCCGCTCGCGCCGCGCCGGATCGGTCAACGCCGCGGCCAGGCCTTCGGCCGGCGCGAGGAGGCGGCTGGATGGCGAAGGCTCGGTCATAGTGCGAGGCTCATCGGCCGCGGCGCGGGTTTCGCAGAGGGGGCGCCGGCCTTGGCGGGCCGGAGCCGGGATTCTATCGCACGGCACGAGCCGACGGGACAGTTGCCGCCACGATGCCGCATTGTTTGTGCACTCTGCCTTCGGTGTTAGAATTTTCCCGAGATTCGCCGAATCGGACGATGTGCCGCTGGATTGCCTATCACGGCGAGACGACCTCCCTGGACCGATACGTCACGGAGCCGTCGCATTCGCTGGTGGTGCAGAGCCTGAAGGCGCTGGAATCGGCGGGCAGCACCAACGGCGACGGGTTCGGCCTCGGCTGGTACGGCGACCGCGACGAACCGGGCCTCTATCGCGAGGTGCGTCCGGCCTGGTCGGACGAGAACCTGCGGCACCTGTGCCGCCACATCCGTTCGCACCTGTTCTTCGCGCACGTCCGCGCCTCGACCGGCACGCCCACGACGCGGCCGAACTGCCATCCGTTTTCGCACGGGCGCTGGATGTTCATGCACAACGGCCAGATCGGCGACTGGACGCTGATCCGCCGCCGGGTCGAGGCGATGATCCCCGATTCGATCTACGGCTCGCGCCACGGCACCACGGACTCGGAGGCGGTATTCCTGGCGATCCTGGGCGCCGGCGCCGAGGACGATCCGCTGGCCGCGACCGAACACGCACTCGCCACCATCGCGGAGATGGTCCGCGATAGTGGAACCCGGGAGCCGCTGCGCTTCACCGCGGCCCTGAGCGACGGCCGCAACCTCTACGCCTTCCGCTACGCCAACAACGAAACGTCGAACTCGCTCTACTACCGCGAGACGGGCGCAGGCGTCGTCATCGTGTCCGAGCCGCTCGACATGGAGCGCGCGTTCTGGAAGCCGGTGCCGCACAGTCACGCGCTGGTGGTCCGCGCGGGCGAGCGGGTGCAGACGCGGCCGTTCCTGGCCGAGCGTCCGATCGCGGCTGAGTGACCGGCGCTGCAGCAGACTGCACCACGCCCGGGCGCCACATCCGGACGATCCAACGGACTTCGCAATTGCCGCAGCGCCAAAGCGGCCATATTGTTTTGTCCGGCAAGTTACGCGCGACGGCGAGCAGAGCCCGTCGCGGAGCGAAGGCTGCCGCGCCCATGCTGGCGACCAGCAAAGTGCTTGATTGGGTCGGGGCCGTCGTCGCCCGCCAGTTGTCCAAGCCGACCAGCGGCTACGAACCCTATGCCGCCGCGCGGCCCGAACTCGTGGCCATGACAATCCGGCCGGCGGATGTCCTGCTGGTCGAGGGACGGCGTTCCAAGATCAATGCCGCGATCCGCTATCTGACGCAGTCGACGTGGTCGCATTCGGCGCTCTACGTCGGGCTCGGCGCAAACCTCGGCGAGCGCGACGGCGAACCGCTGGTGCTGGTCGAGGCGGAACTGGGCAAGGGCGTGATCGCGTCGCCGCTGTCCAAATACGCGACGTTCAACACCCGCATCTGCCGGCCGGTCGGCCTCACACCTGAGGATCGCACCGCCGTCGCGCGATACGCCGTCGAGCGCATCGGTCACGACTACGACCTCAAGAACATCATCGATCTGATGCGGTACTTTCTGCCGCAGCCGCCGGTGCCGGAACGCTGGCGCCGGCGCATGATCGCGCTCGGATCGGGCGAGCCGACGCGCGCCATCTGCTCGACGCTGATCGCGCAGGCGTTCGAGTCGGTGCGCTATCCCATTCTACCCGAGGTCAAACGCGTCGATGACGAAAGCCGCAGCGAGATCCTGCATATCCGTCATCACTCCCTTTACGACCCGCGCGATTTCGACGTGTCGCCGTTCTTTGCCGTCGTCAAGCCGACGATCGAGACCGGCTTCGATTACAAGCAGATGGCGTGGGCCACCGATGCCGCATCGTCCGGTGGCGCGCGAGCGTCCCGGCACGGCTGACGCCAAGGCCTGAAAGTGCCAAGACCTGAAATCGCCGAGACTTGGAAGCGCACGCCTGCGATGCTATCGACGCCGTTCAGGACGGCGCCGTGCAGCGCCGTGCAATGACGGGAGGATGGGATGGTGTCGAGGCGCGAATTGGCGGTAGCCCTATGCGGAGCGCTCCTGCTCTCGGCCGGCGTACTTGATGCAAAGGCCGACTCGGTCGCCGACTTCTACAGGGGCAAGACCGTCAACGTGCTGATCGGCGTCGGCGTCGGCGGCGAATACGACATCCAGGCGCGCCTCGTTGCGCGGCACATCGGCAAGCACATCCCCGGCAATCCGACTGTGGTGGCGCAGAACATGACCGGCGCCGGCGGCCTGAAGATGCTCAACTATCTCTATTCCGTCGCGCCCCGCGACGGCACGCAGATCGGCATGATCCAGAACGCCTTCCCGGCTCTGCAGGCGGTCGGCCATCCCGGCGTGCAGTTCGACGCCGGCAAGATGCACTGGCTCGGCACGATCGCGCCGGTGGTCGAGACCATGGCGGTCTGGCACACGTCCGGAATCAAGAGCATCGACGACGTGAAGAAGCGCGAGACGATTGCCGGAGCCTCGGCGCGCGGCGCGATCACCTTTTTCTATCCAGCGATGATGAACGAGCTGCTCGGCACCCGATTCAAGATCGTTACCGGCTATCAGGGCGGCAATGCCATCAACCTCGCCATGGAGCGCGGCGAGGTGGAGGCGCGCAACAACACCTGGTCGAGCTGGAAGGCGACGCGGCCGGCCTGGCTCGCCGAGAAGAAAATCACGGTGATCGCGCAGGCCGGGCCGCGCGCGCCGGACCTCGACGCGCCGTCGGTCGAAGCGCTGGCGCGCACGCCGGAAGACCGGCAGCTGATCGAGCTGGTGGTGTCCGGCACCCAGTTCGGCCGCCCGATGACGACCAACGCCGGCGTGCCGGCCGAGCGGGTGAAGGCGCTGCGCGAGGCCTATGCCAGGACCATGAAGGACCCGGAGTTCCTGGCGGAAGCCAAGAAGCTGAACTTCGAGGTTAACCCTGTGCTCGGCGAGGCGATGCAGAAGACGGTCGAAAAGATTCTGGCGACGCCAAAGCCAATCGCGGCCCGGGCGAAGGGGTTGCTGGAGTAACAGCGCTCGCTCCGTGTCCCGGGCGAGCGAAAGCGAGACCCGGGACCCCGGTTTCTTGCTTCCTTGTGTCAAACCGGGGTCCCGGCTCGCGCTCGCTCACGCTTGCTTGGCCGGGACACGAAACCATCCTTGCCGGTGCGGGTCGCCGGTGTTATCTGCCCGCCCATGACGGCGCAGCCCATCGCAAATATCCGCAATTTCTCGATCGTCGCGCATATCGACCACGGCAAGTCCACCCTCGCCGACCGGCTGATCCAGCTCACCGGGGCGCTGGAGGAGCGCGAGATGGTCGAGCAGGTGCTCGATTCGATGGATATCGAGCGCGAGCGCGGTATCACCATCAAGGCGCAGACCGTCCGGCTCGACTACAAGGCGCGCGACGGCAAGAACTACGTCCTCAACCTGATCGACACGCCCGGCCACGTCGACTTCGCCTACGAGGTCAACCGTTCGCTCGCCGCCTGCGAGGGCTCGCTGCTGGTGGTCGACGCGAGCCAGGGCGTCGAGGCCCAGACGCTCGCCAACGTCTACCATGCCATCGACGCCGGCCATGAGATCGTGCCGGTGCTGAACAAGGTTGACCTGCCTGCGGCCGAGCCGGACAAGGTCAAGCAGCAGATCGAGGACGTCATCGGCCTCGACGCTTCGAACGCGATCCACATCTCGGCCAAGACCGGACAGAACGTCTCCGAAGTGCTGGAAGCCATCGTCACGCGCCTGCCGCCGCCCAAGGGCGACCGCGACGCGACGCTGAAGGCGCTCCTCGTCGACAGCTGGTACGACGCGTATCTCGGCGTCGTGGTGCTGGTACGGATCGTGGACGGCACGCTGAAGAAGAACCAGCGCATCCGCATGATGGGCACCAACGCGGCCTACGACGTCGACCGCGTCGGCGTGTTCAAGCCGAAGCTCACGCCGGTCGACGAACTCGGTCCCGGCGAGATCGGCTATCTCACCGCATCGATCAAGGAGGTGGCCGACACCCGCGTCGGCGACACCATCACCGACGACAGGAAACCCGTTTCGGACATGCTGCCGGGCTTCAAGCCCGCCATCCCCGTCGTGTTCTGCGGCCTGTTTCCGGTCGACGCCGCGCAATTCGAGGATTTGCGCGCGGCGATGGGCAAACTGCGCCTCAACGACGCGAGCTTTTCCTTCGAGATGGAGACCAGCGCGGCGCTCGGCTTCGGCTTCCGCTGCGGCTTCCTCGGCCTGCTGCATCTGGAGATCATCCAGGAGCGGCTGGAGCGCGAGTTCAACCTCGACCTGATCGCCACCGCGCCGTCGGTGATCTACAAGATGGACCTGCGCGACGGAACGCAGATCGAGATTCACAATCCGGTCGACATGCCGGACGTAATGAAAATCCTTGAAATTCACGAACCCTGGATCGAGGCCACTGTCCTGACGCCTGACGAATACCTTGGCGCGGTGCTGAAGCTCTGCCAGGACCGCCGTGGCGCCCAGAAGGAACTGACCTATGTCGGCAACCGCGCCATGGTCAAATACGATTTGCCGCTCAACGAAGTGGTGTTCGATTTCTACGACCGGCTCAAATCGGTGTCGAAGGGCTATGCCTCGTTCGACTACCACCTGACCGACTACAAGCCCGCCGACCTGGTGAAGATGTCGATCCTGGTCAACGACGAGCCGGTCGACGCGCTGTCCATGCTGGTGCATCGCACGCGCGCCGAAACGCGCGGCCGCGGCATGGTGGAGAAGCTCAAGGAATTGATCCCGCCGCACATGTTCCAGGTTCCGATCCAGGCGGCGATCGGCGGCAAGATCATCGCCCGCGAGACCGTGCGCGCCTTCCGCAAGGACGTCACCGCGAAATGCTACGGCGGCGACGCCACGCGCAAGCGCAAGCTGCTGGACAAGCAGAAGAAGGGCAAGAAGCGCCTGCGGGAGTTCGGCAAGGTGAACATCCCGCAGGAGGCGTTCATCGCCGCGCTTAAAGTCGACGTCTGACGCTCTGCGCCGGACTATGGCTGAAGATGGACGTTCAGCCCGCCCGCGGTTCGTTTCCCACCCGGCCGGCCGCCGTCGTTTGACGCCGATCAAGGCGGCGGTGCCTCGGATTTTCGATTATGATTTCCGATGCAGCGCCGCCGAGGAGCACCGCCATGAGTTATTCCAGCATCATGGTCCATCTCGATCTGGACCAGCCGAACGATGCGCGGCTGCAGATCGCGGGCGAGCTGGCCGGCCGTTTCGAGGCGCGGCTGATCGGAATCGCGGCCGGGGTCGTGCAGCCGCTGTATTTCGCGGAGGGCGCGGCCGCCGAGTCGTTCCTCGAAAAAGACCGCGCTGCGATCGAAAGCCGGATCGCGGCCTGCGAAGCCGCCTTCCGTGCCGCACTCAAGGGTCATAGCCAGCCGCTGCAATGGCGCAGCGCGCTCGACCGGCCGGGCGACTACGTCGCCGAGCAGGCGCGCGCCGCCGACCTCATCGTCGTCGCGGGCCACCGCGAATGGATCGACCCGCTGCGCCAGGTCGACGCCGGAGAACTGGCATTGACCGCCGGCCGGCCGATTCTGGTGGTGCCGCCGGGCATCACGCGGCTCGGCGGGCAGAAAGTCCTGATCGCCTGGAAGGACACCCGCGAGGCGCGGCGCGCCGTCAGCGACGCGCTGCCGATGCTGCACAAGGCGACGGAGGTGGTCGTCGCCGAGATTTCCGAGCGCGACGCCGAACGCCCCGGCGCCAAGGACCGCGTTGCGGACGTCGCGGCCTGGCTCCGGCAGCGCGGCATTCCCGCCGCCTCGATCGCGACCAAGGCGCTGATCGGCGTGCCGGAGCAGATCGACATCATCGCGCAGGACGAAGGCGCCGACCTGATCGTGGCCGGGGCCTACGGTCATTCGCGGCTGCGCGAATGGATTTTCGGCGGCGTCACGCACGGCCTGCTGTCCAACAGCAAGCGCTGCGTGCTGCTCGGCCACTAAGGCGCTATCCGCCGATCACCGCAACGCCCTGGATCTCGATCAGCATTCCGGGGCGGGCGAAGTTCGAAACCGTGATCAACGCGCTCGCGGGATAGTTGCCGTCCGGAAAGAAGCCGGCCCGCATCGACACGAAGGTGTCGCCGTGGCGCGGGTCGATGATGAACACCGTCATGGTTACCATATTGGCGAGGCTTCCGCCCGCGCGCTTCAGCGTCTTGTCGATGAGGCTGAAGATGGTGCGGACCTGCGCCTCGAAATTCGCGGAAATGTCGTTGCCCTGCTCGTCGCGGGTCGCGGTCTGGCCAGCCAGCCAGACGGTCTTGCCGCCCTGGGTGATGACCGCCGGCGAATAGGCCCGCGACTTCTGCTGTTCCGACTTTTCCATGTATTCGGCCATGACCGTTCCTCGCCGATTGCGCGTTGGGGCGCATAGTCTAGCGAACGGAACCTGCCGGTGTCTGCCGGAACGGCCGCAATGTGCTCGAAACCAAACCCGAGGCGCGAAGCGCGTTGCCGCTATTCCGCGCTGGACGTTTCGGAGCCGGAATCCGCGGCTTGCGGCGCGGGGATCGGAACGCGCACGGACGCCGTTTCATCCACCGCCGCAGGCGCGGCCTCGGGCTTTGCCGCTTCGGCCACCGCCTCGGAAGCCGTCGCAACGGACACCGACGTCACATTTGCCGGCGTCACAATCTCCGGCGCGGCCGTTGCGGGCGCCACCGATGTCACAGTTGCCGGAATCTCCGGCGCAGGCGCGGCAATCTCGGGCACCGCCGGCAGCACGCGCGCAGCGACATGCGTCGTGCTCGACACCACGACCGTGGTGGTGGTGTGATGCGCGCGGACCAGTTCGAACAGCTTGGCGGCGTTGTCGGGATGCAGCCGCACGCAGCCCTTCGACGCGCGCCGGCCGAGCTGCTTGATGTGATAGGTGCCGTGGATCGCATAGTTGCCGTCGAAGAAGATCGAATGCGGCATCGGCGCCATGTTGTACTTGCGCGAGAACCACTTGCGCTCCATGCGCCCGGCCTTGTAGCTGCCGTCGTGCGGCCCGCCGCCCAGTCCCGTCGACACCACCCAGCGGTGCCGCTCGACGCCGTCGACCAGCACCGACATGCTTTGCGTCGACTTATCGATGCTGATGACGACCTCGTTGGCGCCGGCGGAGCCCAGGCCGCCCGCGGCGATCAGGATCGCTCCGGCGGCCAGCGCCGCAGCACCGCGCAATCGCATTGCAGTCCCCATCCCCAATTCCGATTCGTCCCGACCGCCATTTAGTGCGACATTATCCGGCAAAGTTGCAAACGGATTCTTGACGCATCGGACCGCCAGGCCGGCACCGGCGAGTCACGGGCGCCCAGCATAGACCTGAGAATTGGAAACAACGATGGTGGTCCGGCCCATGCCCGCGCTCTTGACCAGCGCGAACAGCGCGGACGCGTGGCTCGGGTGCAGCCGCACGCAGCCCTTCGAGGCGCGATTGCCGAGCCGGCGGACCTCGGTCGTGCCGTGAATGGCGTAGCCCTTGTGGAAGAAGATCGAGTGCGGCATCGGCGCCCAGTCGTATTTGCGCGAATGCCAGGTCCGCTCCAGCCGCTCCGGACGGAACGTGCCCGAAGGGGGACCGCCGTCGCGGCCGGTCGACACCGGCCAGCGATGCCGGACCTGTCCGTCGACAGTGACGGTCATGCGCTGCGCCGCCTTGTCGACGGCGATGAACACATTGGCGGCCCGGCTCTGCGGCAGGTCGGACGCGCGACGATCTTGTGGAACGGATCTCGGTTCGACGGACCTTGGTTTGACGGACCTTGGTTCGACGGACCTGGGAGCAAATTGGGGGCGAACGAACCGGGGCCGCTCGTATTCGGGCGGTCCATAATATGGCGAAACGTGTTGCGGCTGAATGTACTGAGGCCGGTAGTGGTATTGGGCTTCGGCAGCCCCGGCAGTCAAAAGCGGCGTCCAGGTGAGGACAGCCGCCAAAAACGCAAAACGACGCATGTTGGTCCCCGAAATTCGGGTCTGCGCCGCATCTACGGTTAACCTTGCCGCACCTCCGCCGTATTGTAAAGGCGAAGGAATTCGGCGGCCGGCGGCCCCCAACTTTCCGCCATGCCGAAGCTTGGGTACAAATACGCCATGGCCCGATTCTCCATACCAAACCTGTTGATCCGGTGCCTCATTGCGACCGCCATCGCCGGCGGCGCCGCGCATGCCCAAACCGTCGGCTCGCTCGACCCGAAGCCGCTGCCGCCGCTCGCCATCAAGGCCGACGACCCCAAGGCGCCGGCCAACCAGCTGTTCGGCCGCAAGACCGCGCCGGCGCCGCTCGAAGCCCGCGTGATCGGCTACTACACCAGCGGCTGTCTTGCCGGCGCCAAGGCCATGCCGATCAACGGCAAGACCTGGCAGGTGATGCGGCTGTCGCGCAACCGCAACTGGGGCCACCCCGAACTGATCGCGATGCTGGAGCGGCTTGCCGACAAGGCGCCGTCGGTCGGCTGGAACGGCCTCCTGATCGGCGACCTCGCGCAGCCGCGCGGCGGACCGATGCTGACCGGCCATTGGAGCCATCAGGTCGGACTCGACGCCGACATCTGGCTGACCCCGATGCCCAACCGCGAGCTCAGCCGGAAGGAGCGCGAGGAGATGTTCGCGACCAACGTGGTCGCGGAGGATTGGATGGACGTCAACCCGAAGATCTGGTCGCCGGCCCACATCGCCATCCTGAAAGCCGCCGCGACCGACAAGGACGTCGAGCGCGTCCTGATCAATCCGGCAATCAAGAAGGCGCTGTGCCGCGACGTCAAAGGCGACCGCAGCTGGCTGAAGAAGATGCGCCCCGTGTTCGGGCACAACTACCACTTCCACGTCCGCATCGGCTGCCCGAAGGGCGACACCGCCTGCAAGCCGCAGCCGGCCGGGCCTGCCGAGGAAGGCTGCGGCAAGGACCTCGACTGGTGGTTCGGCAAGGAAGCGCGCTCGATCAAGCCGGGCAAGCGCGAGCCGCTCAAGATGTCCGCCCTGCCCGCGGCCTGCAAGCAGGTTCTGCTGGCGGAATAACATTGCGCTCACAGCAGCCGGAACGCCCGCGCCAGCTGTATCACCGACAGTGCCACGATCAGCGAACCGACCGCGAGCATTAGTCCGCGCGCCGGAATGCGCTTGACGGCCCAGCCGCCGAGCGGGGCTGCCAGCACGCCGCCGAGCACGAGCGGCAGAAGATATTGCAACGGCGACACGCCCAGTTCGACGAAGAAGGTCGTCGCCGCGGCAACGGTGACGAAAAACTCCGCGGTGTTGACCGAGCCCACCGACTGGCGCGGCGCATGGCCCGAGCCGATCAGGGTCGAGGTGACGACCGGCCCCCAGCCGCCGCCGCCGCTGGCGTCGAGGAACCCGCCGGCAAATCCGAGCGGCGCGGTCCAGCGCGCCGGCGCCTGCCGCGCCAGCGCGATCCGCAACGCCTTGAACAGGATGTAGAGACCCATCAGCAGCAGATACGCATAGACGTATCGCCGCGCCGCGGTGACGTCGATGTTGGACAGAATCTACGCGCCGAGGATCGCGCCCAGCACGCCGGCAATGCCGAGCCGCCGCACCAGCCGCCAGTCGACGTTGCGGTGATAGATGTGCGACGCGGCCGACGCCCCGGTAGTAAAGATTTCCGCAGTGTGGACCACCGCGCTGGCGTGCGCGGGCGGAATGCCCATGGTCAGCAGCGCGGCGTTCGAGACGATGCCGAACGCCATGCCCAGGGCGCCGTCGATAAGTTGCGCGAGAAATCCGATCGCGAACAGGATCAGGAAATCGGCCGGCATACCCTGCTCTCCCGCGCTTCAACCGGCTTCAGGTCGTTCGGTTCCAGGCCGCCCGGCATTCAACGCGACCGCGCATCCTCGATGACCATGCCCGCGCCTTTCTCCGCGATCATCATGGTCGGCGAGTTGGTGTTGCCCGACGTGATGGTCGGCATCACCGAGGCGTCGATGACGCGCAAGCCCTCCAGCCCGAGCACGCGCAGGCGCTCGTCGACCACGGCCATCGGATCGCTCGGCAGGCCCATCTTCGCCGTGCCGACCGGATGGAAGATGGTGGTGCCAACGTCGCCCGCGGCCTTCACCAGCGCGGCCTCGTCGTCGTCGCGCACCTGATCGCCCGGCAATAACTCGACAGGGCTGAACGGCCTGAGCGCGGGCTGCGAAACGATCCGCCGCGTGACACGCAGCGAGTCGGCCGCAACGCGGCGGTCCTCGTCGGTTGCAAGATAATTCGGCTGGATCGCCGGCTTGTCGGCGGGATCGGCCGACTTCAGCCGGATATGACCGCGGCTGGTCGGATGCACATTGGTCACGCTCGCGGTGAAGGCCGGGAACGTGTGCAGCGGCTCGCCGAAGCGGTCGAGCGAGAGCGGCTGCACGTGATACTGGATGTTGGCGCGCTCGCGCTTGGCATCGGAGCGCGTGAAGATGCCGAGCTGCGACGGCGCCATGGTCAGCGGCCCGCGCCGGAACAGCGCGTAGTCCATCAGCATGCGCGCAAAGCCGATGTGGGAGTGATAGTCCACGTTCAGGGTCTTTGCGCCGGTGACCTTATAGATCGTCCGCAATTGCAGATGGTCCTGCAGATTCTCGCCGACGCCGGGCTTGTCCAGCACGATCGGAATACCGAGTTCGCCGAGATGGCGTGCGGGCCCGACGCCCGAGAGCAACAGCGTCTGGATCGAGCCGATGGAGCCCGCCGCGAGGATCACCTCGCCGCGGCAGCGCGCCTCGCGCACCGCGCCGCCCTGGCGGAAACGCACGCCCACGGCGCGCTTGCCGTCGAACAGCACGCGCTCGACCAGACACTCGGTCTCCAGCCGCAGATTCGGACGGTTCAAAACCGGCTTGAGGAAGCCGCGCGCTGCCGACCAGCGCCGGCCGCGCTTCTGGTTGACGTGGTAGGGCGCGGAGCCTTCGTTGTCGCCGGTGTTGAAGTCGACGATGCGCTTGATGCCGTACTGCTCGGCCGCCGTGCGGAACGCATCCAGCAGGTCCCAGCGCACGCGCGGATGCTCGACGCGCCATTCGCCGCCGGTGGCGTGATGCTCGCTGTCGCCGAGGAAATGGTGCTCATGCTTCTTGTACGCGTGAAGCACGTCGCTCCAGCCCCAGCCGTTGAGCCCGAGCTGACGCCAGTGATCGTAGTCGGCGGCCTGCCCGCGCATGTAGATCATGGCGTTGATGGACGACGATCCGCCGATCACCTTGCCGCGCGGATAGTTCAGCGCGCGGCCGTTGAGGCCAGGCACGGCTTCGGTCTTGAACATCCAGTCCGAGCGCGGATTGCCGATGGCGAACAGGTAGCCGACCGGGATGTGATACCAGATCCAGTTGTCGCGCCCGCCGGCTTCGAGGATCAGCACGCGCTTCGAGGTGTCCGCGGACAGCCGGTTGGCCAGCACGCAGCCGGCGGAGCCTGCGCCGACGATGATGAAGTCGTAGTCGCCTTCGAGTGCTGCGGCTTTCGGCATGCGGTTGCTCTCTTTTCTCGGTGTCAGTCTGCGGCTCGCGCGCCGCCGTTGCAATCGCGTAGCCAACGCTGCGCTGCCCGGGGTTTTGCGCGGCGCCCGGACGCCGTCTCTTTTTCCGTCCCCCGGACAATGCCCGAGGGGATGGAGCGCCGAGCGGCGCCCTTTCTCAAGTTCCCCGCGTCGGCCTTTCGGCTTTCGCGGGGGCGCTCCCGTAACGCGAGAGCGCGCGCCTCTCGGCGCTCCATCGCGGCGATTTTGGGCCTGGGGACCGTACTTCCGGGACGCGGACGGCCCACTCTTCGCGGACCTTATCCGGCAGGCTTCCGCCCGCCTTCATCCGGCCCCGTCCAGCCCTACCGAGGGCAGCTCCCCGTAGTGGGAACGGACGGTGACCCGAGGCCTCCCGGATGCCGGTTTGCGAAACCGATCCGCGGGCGCCGCATCCCGCTCCGTCAAAAAGACGCCTCTAGATGACGCCCTCGGATGAGCGGGACGCAGGAAAGATAAGGCCGGTTCGGCGGGCGGGGATAAGTTTTTTCCGCAAGGGCGATTTGCGCACGATGACAGACACATGCGCGCAGCCGCGGCTGAATTGAATCCGGCGGTCGCATTGCGTAGCTTGCGCCCATGCCGTCGCTCAGCCTTCGCATCGACCTCGATTCCGGCGCCCGCATCGGCCCCGGCAAGATCGCGCTGCTCAAGGCCATCGACGAGACCGGCTCGATCTCGGCGGCGGGCCGCTCGCTCGGCATGTCGTATCGCCGCGCCTGGCAGCTCATCGAGGAGTTGAACGGCTGCTTCCGCTCGCCGGTCGTCGCAGCCCAGATCGGCGGCAAGAGCGGCGGCGGAGCCACGCTGACGAAGCTCGGCAAGAACGTGGTCGCGCATTATGTCGCGATCGACGGCATGACGCGGCGCCGGGCGACGCGGCATCTCAAGGCGCTGCAGGCGGCAAGCCGCGCGCGCTGACGCGGCCTGCGCCGCCTGCTTGCGTCCTTTGCGCGCGGCTGATAGGAATCCGGTCGACCCGCGGCGCGCTGCGCGCGCGCCGCTGTTGCCGGAACGGCGATTCCGGTCGGTCACTCCATCAGATCGGAATTCGGAACGGCGCCATTGCGCCGAAGGAGTGATCCCATGCTCAGGCGTGTCTTTTTGTCCGCAGTCGTCCTGGCCCTGACCGCGCTCCCTGTGCGCGCGCAGCAGGATGTGCCGGTCATTGTTGCGGCCTCCGACCTGCAATTCGCGGTCGCGGAGATTGCCGAAAACTTCACCAAGCAAACCCGTCGCGACCTGAAGCTGACGTTCGGTTCGTCGGGAAACTTTGCCCGGCAGATTCAGCAAGGCGCGCCGTTTCAGATGTACCTTTCGGCCGACGAACAATTCGTCTTCAATCTCGCCGGCAAGGGCCTCACGCTCGACCGCGGCACGCTCTATGCCATCGGCCGCATCGTCATCATGGTCCCGCACGGCTCGCCGCTGAAGGCAGACGGCACACTGGCCGATCTGAAGGCCGGGCTGGCCGACGGTCGTGTCACCAAGTTCTCGATCGCCAACCCGGAACACGCGCCCTATGGAGCGCGGGCTGTCGAGGCCTTGCGGCACGCCGGATTGTGGGACGCGCTCAAGTCCAGGCTTGTGCTTGGCGAGAACGTTTCGCAAGCGGCGCAATTCGCCACCTCGGGCGGCGCGCAGGGCGGCATCATCGCGTATTCGCTTGTCCTGTCGCCCGCCGTGTCGAAGCTCGGCAACTACGCGCTGATCGACGACCGATGGCACGAGCCGTTGCGCCAGCAGATGGTGCTGCTCAAGAACGCCGGCGAGACGGCAAGGCTTTTCTACGCCTACATGCAAAGCCCGCCTGCACGTGCGATCATGCGGAAATACGGCTTTGTGCTGCCGGGCGAATCCTCCTGATCGTCGCGATTGAGCGCTACGACCGATGGATTGGGACGCGCTTTGGCTGACGCTGCGGCTCGGGGTGGTGACGGTCGCCATCCTGATCCCGCTGGCGATGATCGTCGGCCGCTGGCTGGCGTTGACGCACATCCGGGGCAAGGGATTGCTTGAGGCAACCCTTGCCCTGCCGCTCGTGCTACCGCCGACGGTCGTCGGGTTCTATCTGCTGGTGGCCTTCGGGTCCGGCTCGTGGTTCGGACAGACCTATCAGAAGCTGTTCGGCCACGCGCTGGTCTTCACCTTCGAGGGCCTCGTGGTCGCATCGGTGATCGTCAATATCCCGTTCGCCGTGCAGCCGGTGCAGCGCGCCTTCGAATCGATCCCGCCCGATCTGCGCGACGCGGCGGCGACCTGCGGCATGTCGTGGTGGCGCATGATCCGCAAGATCGAGCTGCCGCTGGCATGGCCCGGCATCCTGACGGGCCTCGTGCTGACCTTCGCACACACGCTCGGCGAATTCGGCGTCGTCCTCATGGTCGGAGGCAGCATTCCCGGCGAGACCAAGACCGTGGCGATCGCCATCTACGACCGGGTGCAGGCGTTCGACGACGTGGGCGCAGGTCGCATGGCGCTGCTGCTGCTGGCGATCTCGCTGGTGACGATTGCGCTGAGCTACATCTTCACCCAACGGCTGGGGCGGCGCTATGCGTGAACCGGACGCACAGCCATTCGGCCTCTCGGTGGCGCTTCGCCAGGACGCGCCGATTCCGCTCGACGTCGATCTTTCGGTCGCACCCGGCGAGTTGATGGCGCTGGTCGGCCCCTCCGGCAGCGGCAAGACCACGACGCTGCGCGCGATCGCGGGACTCTACCGTCCCTTGCATGGCCGGATCGCCTGCAACGGATCGGTCTGGTTCGACAGCACGGCCGGATCGTTCGTGCCGGCCCGCCAGCGGCGGATCGGCCTGGTGTTCCAGTCCTACGCGCTGTTTCCGCATCTCACCGCCATCGAGAACGTGATGGAAGCGCTCGGCGACCTGCCCGCAGATCAGCGCCGCGATCACGCGCGGACGCTGCTTGAGCGCATGCACCTGCACGACATGGACGACCGCAAGCCGGCGCAGATGTCGGGCGGCCAGCAGCAGCGCGTGTCGGTCGCGCGCGCGCTGGCGCGCCGCCCGGACGTGCTGCTGCTCGATGAGCCGTTTTCCGCCGTCGATCGGGTCACGCGCCGGCGGCTGCGCCGCGAGCTTGCCGAGATTCGCCGCGATCTCCCGATGCCGGTGATCCTGGTGACGCACGATCTCGACGACGTGACGCGGCTCGCCGACCGGGTTTGCGTCATGGACCGCGGGGCGATCCTGCAGCGCGGGACGTTAGACGATGTGATGCGGCAGCCGGCAAATGCAAAGGTAGCGGAGCTACTCGATCTGCTGCCCGATGAGGCTTGACCTCGAATTCGGTCATGGACGTCAATCAGTCGATCTGAATGAAAAGTCTTTGCCGGACACCGTCGCCATGTTCCCGCCCCGCCGCATCGTCTGCCTGACCGAAGAAACCGTCGAGACGCTCTATCTCCTCGGCGAGGAGGCGCGCATCGTCGGCGTTTCGGGCTACGCCGTGCGGCCGCCGCAGGTGCGGCGCGAGAAGCCGCGGGTGTCGGCTTTCATCAGCGCGGACGTGCCGAAAATCCTCGCGCTCGAACCCGACCTGGTTCTGACGTTCTCCGACCTGCAGGCCGATATCGCCGCCGAGCTGATCCGCAAGGGCGTCGCGGTGCACGCCTTCAACCAGCGCGACGTCGCGGGCATCCTTGCCATGATCCGCACGCTCGGCGCGCTGGTGGGTGCGGCGGAGAAGGCGAACGCGCTTGCAACGTCGCTTGAGCGGCGCGTCGGCGAGGCACGCGAACGCGCCGCAGCCCTCCCCCGACACCCGCGCGTCTATTTCGAGGAATGGGACGAGCCCATGATCTCGGGCATCGGCTGGGTGTCGGAGCTGGTCGAGGCCGCGGGCGGCATCGACATGTTCAAGAACCTGTCGACGCACAAGAGCGCGAAGGATCGCATCGTATCGCCCGACGCCGCGATCGCCGCCGCGCCCGACATCGTGATCGGCTCCTGGTGCGGCAAGAAATTCGTGCCGTCGAGGTTCGCAGCGCGCCCCGGCTTCGGCGCCATCCCGGCGGTGCGCTCGGGCTTTCTGCGCGAGATCAAGTCGGCGCTGATCCTGCAGCCCGGACCTGCGGCGCTGACCGACGGGCTCGACGCGCTGGAGGCGATTGTCCGGGAATGGGCGGTGGCGCAAGACGCGCGGCGGGCCGCGCCGTGACAGCGCCCGCCCGGCTGTGATATTGTGTTGCAACGCAACAGATTCCACAGCGATTCATCAGGACATGCCGATGACCACCATGCCGACCGCCAACCGGATTTCACAAAATCTCCGGACCGACCTGCTGTTGGCCGCATTCCTGATCGCGCTTGTGGCGGTGGCGCGTCTCACGCCGCACGCCTGGAATTTCGCTCCGGTGATCGCCGCGGGCCTGTTCGCCGGCGCCACGCTGGGCACCCGCAGCTTGGCATTCGCCGTTCCGATCGGAGGCATGCTGCTTAGCGACATCGTCCTTGGTTCCGATCATTGGGGCATCAAGGCATTTGTCTACGCATCGCTCGCCGCTTCGCCATTGATCGGCATGTTCGCGCGGCGGTTCCGGGTGTCCGTCATGCTCGTTCCAGCGGTGCTGTCGGGCTCGCTGATCTTCTTCGCCGCGTCGAACTTCGCGGTCTGGCTGTTCAGCGGCATGTACAGCCTCGATTGGGCCGGGCTGGCCGCATGCTACGTCGCGGCACTGCCCTTCTTCCAATATACACTGGCCGGCGAGACGTTCTGGAGCGTCGCGCTGTTCGGCGGCGCGTGGCTGGTGCAGCGGGCGACCGCGCGGCGCGCTCCGGACGCGCTGGCGCACTCCTGATTCCAACCTTTATGACTTCCCGGCGCCCCGCCTGAAGCGGGCGAGCAGCCGCCGGAACGCCCGGCGGCTCAGAACGCGAATCTTGTCGGTCATGGTTCGCGCCACCGGCTCCGGCTCGGCGAGCTGCAGGCCGACCGTTGCGACCCGGCCGTCGGTCAGCGTGTGCACCACCAGCGCCACGGGGCCGAGCCGGATGGTGTCGCCGACCCGCGGCGGATGCGAGACGAAGTGCTCGGCGAAGAAGTTCGACAGCGGCATCGCCGCCTTGTCGGGCGGAATCGGCAGGCCGTAGATTTCGGCCAGTGCGCCGAGCGTGGCGTCGCCGGGGACGAAGAAGTCCTCGACCAGCCCCGCCTCGGGCGCGATCACGGGCGGATGATCGACGAAGAACCGGTCGAGGCCCTGCACGCGGTCGGGCGGCGCGAGGAAATAGACATGGTCGCCCTCGCGCACGCCGCCAGCCTCCTCCGGCGTGAACACGCGCTCGTCGCGCACCACCAGCGTCAGCTTGGCCCACGACGGCCTGATCCCGCGCCGAAGATAGGGGCTGTTGGCGACCACCGGATAGCCCACCAGCTCCTGTTCGAGCTGGCCCGGCAGATCGAGTTCGGTGCGCCGCGCCGAGACGTCAGCGCGCGGCATGGCGATGCGCAATTCGCGTGCGGCTGCGGGAATCGTCCAGCCCTGCACCAGCAGCGAGATCACGACCACGACGAAGGCCACGTCGAAATAGACCTGCGCATCGGGCAGCCCGACCATCAGCGGAATCGACGCCAGGAAAATGCCGACGGCGCCGCGCAGGCCGACCCAGGAGATGAACAGCTTCTCGCGGACCGAGAAGCGGAACGGCGCAAGGCAGACGAAGACCGCCACCGGGCGCGCAATCGCGATCAGCACCAGCGCGATCAGGAGCGCCGGCAGCGCGCGCTGGAACAGAAGCTCCGGCCAGGCGAGCAGGCCGAGCAGAACGAACATCGCGATCTGCGCGAGCCAGGTCGCGGCGTCGAGGAACGCGACCAGCGCGTTGTGGGCGCGGATCGAGCTGTTGCCCACGATCAGTCCGGCCAGATAAACCGCAAGGAACCCCGAACCCTGAAGCACCGAGGTCAGCGCAAACACCACCAGCGCCCCGGTCGCGACGAACGGCGCGTGCAGGCCCTGCGGCAGGTCGACGCGATTGAGCACCAACACCATGGCGTAGCCGCCGGCCGCGCCGATCAGCGTGCCGACGAACAGCTGCAACCCGAGCAGCTGGGCCATCGCGCCGATCGACTTGTTGCCGATCAGCAGGATTTCGATCAGCAGGATGGTCAGGAAGATCGCGCAGGGATCGTTGGTCGCGGATTCGACTTCAAGGGTGGCGCTGACGCGCGGCCGCAGGCGCAGGCCCTTGGCGTGCAGGAGGAAGAACACCGCCGCGGCATCGGTCGAAGCGACCACCGCGCCGACCAGCAGCGACTCGGTCCAGGTCAGGCCCAGCGTCCAGGCTGCGGCGGGCGCGAGCAGAGCTGCGGTGATGAGCACGCCGACGGTCGCGAGCAGTCCGGCCGGCCCGAGCACAAGCCGAAATGTGGCGATCTTCGTGCGCAGACCGCCGTCGAACAGGATCAGCCCCAGCGCGACCGATCCGACGGTGTAGACCAGCCGGACGTCGTCGAACTTGTAGCCGCCCGGACCCGCCTCGCCCGCAAGCAGGCCGACGATCAAGAACACGAGCAGCAACGGGGCGCCGAAGCGCAGCGCAATCAGGCTCGACAGGATACCGGCGAGCACCAGCACCGCGCCGATCAGAATCGTCAAGCTGACTGCGTCGAGGGATTCCATGTTCGCCGTTCCGCCTGCCTTCTATTGAAGGCCGGAGCGGCGGAACGCAATGGAAAATCGGGCGGCCGGCGCGCGTCAGGCGCAGCGCCTGCGATGAGAATCTCCGATGCAACGAACTACTTCAATTCGGTGGCGCCCCGGAACCGCGCGTAAACGCGCCGGTTCGGGCCGAACAGGATCACGTCGTACTCATCGGGCGGGGTGCCGGGAATCTCCATGCCCGGCGATCCGACCGGCATGCCGGGCACGGCAAGCCCTCTGGCGTTTGGACGTTCCATGAGAAGCCGCCGCAGCGCCGGCGCAGGCACGTGGCCTTCGATCACATAACCCATGACCTCAGCGGTGTGACACGAAACGAGATCGTCGGGAACGCCAAGGCGTGCCTTGATCCGGTTGACGTCGCCGACATCGCGGACCTCGACTGCAAACGCAGACTCGCGGAGATGGTCGACCCAGCCGTTGCAACAGCCGCAGTTGGGATCCTTCGTGACGACGATCGTCGGTCCCGCGGCTCTGCTCAGGCGCACACTTGCAAGCGATACGAACGCCGACATTCCGATCATGACGCGCCGACGATTCATGACGCCCTCCCGAATGCGACCCAGCATGATACCGTCACCTGGGAATCGCTGTTCTCACATTCCCGCGACCGAGTCATGCGCCCGCGTGGCGCGACGCCCGATCGCCTAGAACGCCACCTTGTCGCCGCCCTTGAGCGAGAGGATTTCGCGCGCCTCGTCGGGCTTGGCGACTTCGAGGCCGAGGCCTTCCAGAATCTGCCGCACCCTCGTCACCTGCTGGGCGTTGGACTCGGCGAGCTTGCCCGGCCCGAGCCACAGCGAGTCCTCCATGCCGACACGGACGTTGCCGCCCATCGCGGCGGCCTGCGCGGCGATCCGCATCTGGCTCGCACCCGCGCCCAGCACCGACCAGTGATAGTTGTCGCCGAGCAGCCTGTCGGCGGTGCGCTTCATCATGATGACGTCTTCCGGGTGCGTGCCGATGCCGCCCAGAATGCCGAACACCGACTGCACGAACAGCGGCGGCTTGACCACGCCGCGGTCGAGGAAATGCTTCAACGTGTAGAGATGGCCGATATCGTAGCACTCGATCTCGAAGCGGGTGTCGTTGCCGGAGCATGTCGTCAGGATGTACTCGATGTCGGCGAGCGTGTTCTTGAACATGCCCTTGCGGGTGCCTTCGAGATAGGGCTCCTCCCAATCGTGTTTGAACTTGCCCTTGTAGCGCGGGATCATCGGATAGAGCCCGAAGTTCATCGTGCCCATGTTGAGCGAGGCGACCTCCGGCTTGAAGGTGGCGGCGGGCTTGACCCGCTCCTCCACCATCATGGTCGGCGAACCGCCGGTGGTGATGTTCACCACCACGTTGGAGCGCTGCTTGATCACCTTGAGGAACGGCGCGAACGCCTCCGGCGTCTGGTCCGGGCGGCCGTCCTTCGGATTGCGCGCGTGCAGATGGACCACCGCGGCGCCCGCCTCGGCGGCGCCGATGGCGGCGTCGGCGATCTCCTGGGCGGTGATCGGCAGGTGCGGCGACATCGACGGCGTATGGATCGAGCCGGTCACGGCGCAGGTGATGATGACTTTGTTGCCCTTGGCCACGGTTCACTCCCTTTCGGCTGGGGCCGATCCTATTGGATGTTCGATGCAATTTGAAATGCCCTCGGCGTCATGCGCGGGCTTGACCCACGCATCCCGATTGAGGTTGCACTGTGCCCTTGTGTTCGGGATGGCCGGGACACAGGCGAGCGAAGCGACGCCGTCCTTCGGGACGGCTATGCCGGCCATGACGGCGGAGTAGGCCGGATGCGCTTTGGAGTACGGCTCGGTCCTGTGGCCGCCGGCATCGCCTGCGGCACGGGCGCTGCTGTGTTCTGGGCCGCGGGCTTCACCGCCGCGCGCCACGGCATCGACATCGGCTTCTCGCCCTTCGACCTGACGCTGCACCGCTGCATCTGGGCGGGCCTCGCGCTGCTGCCGCTGCTGCTGCGTGACGGCGCGGCCGACCTCGGCGGCATCGGTTGGGCCCGCGGCGTCGCACTGACCGTCCTCGGCGGGCCGGGCATCGCGATGCTGAGCTATTCCGGCTTCATCCTCGTGCCGCTCGGCCACGGCGCGGTGATCCAGCCGTCGTGCGCCGCGCTGTTCGGCATCCTGCTGGCGTGGCTGATGCTGCACGAGCGGCTGCCGCTGTCGCGCGTGCTGGGCGTCGCGACCATCGTCGCCGGGTTGCTGGTGATCGGCGGCGAGGCCATGACCACGATCGGCGCCAGCGGCGTCATGGGCGATCTCATTTTCGTTCTGGCGGGCGGATTCTTCGCCATGTTCGGCACGCTCAACCGGCTCTGGCGGATCGACCCGATGCGCGCGACCGTCGTGGTCAGCGTGGTGTCGCTGGCGATCATTCCGCTGCATGGGGCGTTCGCGGGCTACGAGCGCATGATCGCGCTCGGCCTCTGGGAAAACCTGCTGCAGGCCGCAATCCAGGGCATCCTGGCCGGGCCCGGTGCGATCTGGCTGTTCGTGCGTTCGGTGGTGCTGCTCGGCGCGGCGCGCGCCGCGGTATTTCCCTCGCTGGTGCCGGGTTTCACGCTGCTGGTCGGCTGGATCGCACTCGGCGAAGTCCCCACGCTGGCCCAGGTCGCGGGCTTCGCCGTGGTGCTCGTCGGCTTTCGGCTCGCGCAACGCGGCTGAGCCCGCGCCGGCGGGTGTCAGGACGGGCCGAATCGCGTATCTCCGGACGCGGTCAGCGCGGAGAGCCCGATCATGAACGCGGACACTCTGGAATCGGCGATTGCCGCGTTCGTCGCCACGCTCCGCGTCACGATCCGCACCGAGTTCACCTCGATCTGGCTGCCGGTCCAGATCGTCGCGATCGTGCTGGCAGGCCTCGCGGCGGTCGCCATCGGAACGCTGCTGCGCCGGCGCTTCGATCTTATGTCGGCGACCGAAAGTTGGCCGGCCTATCTGCGGCTCGCGATCCGCGCGCTGATCGAGAATTTCGGCGTATTGGCCTTCATCGTGCTGGTCAGCGCGGTCCGCAGCGCCATCGAGGCCGGCGCGGCGCATCCGCGCACCTACCTGCTGCATGTCGCCGTCAATCTTGCGACCGCATGGGTGATCATCGCGATCTTCGCAAGCCTGATCCGCAACCCGTTCGTGAACCGCGTGGTCGCGGTCACCGCCTGGACCATTGCGGCGCTGAGCATCCTCAACCTGCTCGACCTGACGATCGGGGCACTCGACGCCCGCGGCATCATGCTCGGGGGCTTAAGGGTCACTCCGCTGCTGCTGCTCAAGACCGCGGCGCTGCTGCTGGTCGCGCTGTGGGCGGGCACAACGTTCAGCAATTTCGTCGTGCGCCGTATCCAGGACGCGCCCGAGCTGACTCCGTCGATCCAGACGCTGATCGCGACGCTGGTGCGCATCACGGTGATGACGGTCGCGATCGTGATCGTGCTCAGCATGGTCGGCATCGACCTGTCGGCGTTCGCATGGTTCACCGGCGCCATCGGCGTCGGCATCGGCTTCGGCCTGCAGAAGATCGTGTCGAACCTCGTCAGCGGCATCATCCTGCTGGCCGACAAGTCGGTGAAGCCGGGCGACATCGTCTCCGTCGGCGACCATTTCGGCTGGGTCACCAACATGGGCGCGCGCTACACCTCGATCGACACGCGCGACGGCCGCGAAATCCTGATTCCGAACGAGGACTTCGTCACGCAGCGGGTGGTGAACTGGTCCTATTCCAACGATCTCGTGCGGGTCGACGTGAAGTTCTCCGCGACCTACGGCAGCGACCCGCGCAAGACGCAAGGAGCGGCGATTGCGGCGGCGCTCGCCGTGCCACAGGTTCTGAAGCTGCCCGCGCCGCTGTGCCACGTGTCGGCGTTCGGCACCGTCGCGGTCGAATACGTGTTGTGGTTCTGGATCAGGAATCCGAACGGTGACCCGCTGACGGTGCGAAGCGCCGTGCTGCTGTCGCTGTGGGACGCGCTCGACCGCGAGGGCCTATCGCTGCCCAAACCCGGCCCGACGCGGGTGATATTGGACCAGGCAAGCTAAGCCGCGGCTTAAGCCTGTTCTGCTCATTTGAGCATGATCTTGTCCGAAAACCGGTTCCCACTTTTCGGGATCGTGCTCTATTCCTGCGGGCCGAGCTTTTCGATCAGCGCGCGCAGCATCGCCACCTCATCAGGCGTGCAGTCGGACAACGGCGGCCTCACCGGACCTGCCGAGCGCCCGACGATGGCCGCGCCGGCCTTGACGATGCTGACCGCGTAGCCCGGCTGGCGGTTGCGGATGCGCGCGTACGGCAGGATGAAGTCGCGCAGCACCGCGTCGACGGTCGCGTCGTCGCCGGCGTTGACGGCCTGTTGGAATTGCAGCGCCGTGCGCGGCACGAAGTTGAAGATCGCCGACGAGTACACGGGAATGCCGATGCCGCGGTAGGCGCGCGCGTAGGTTTCCGCGGTCGGCATGCCGTTGAGGAACACGAGGCGGGTTCCGAGCGCGCTGCGGATCGCGGTGAGCTGCTCGGTGTCGCCGACGCCGTCCTTGAAGCCGATCAGGTTCGGACAGTCCTGCGCGAGCTTCGCGACCGTATCGGCCGCGAGCCGGCAATTGGCGCGGTTGTAGACGATGACACCGAGCTGCGTCGACTTGCACACCGCGGCGATATGCGCGCGCAGGCCCTCCTGCGAGCCCTCGGTGAGATAGGGCGGCAAGAGGAGAATGCCGTCGGCGCCGAGCCGTTCGGACTCGCGCGCGTATTCGATCGCGGTCCTTGTGCCGAAGCCCGAAGCCGCGATCACCGGGAGCTTGCCGCCGCAGGTCTTCACGGCGGTTTCGACGACGGCCGAGAACTCGGCGGGCGTCAGCGAGAAGAATTCGCCCGCGCCGCCGGCGATGAAGAATGCCGCGGGCTTGTACCCCGCGAGCCATTCCAGCCGCCTGACGTAGCCGTTGCGCTCGAACGCATTGCCGGAATCGAAATCGGTGAGCGGAAACGCCAGCATCCCGCGCGGCACGGCGGCTTTCAGTTCGTCGGGCGTCAGCACGGGCGCAGTCCCTCGCGTCGCACATGGTCCGCAACTTGGGCAATCGCCCAACTTGCAAATGCGCGATCGCTCGCGGCGCGCGCGCATTCGACTATACTGCGAACAATCAAACGCAACACGGGGGAAGCGCCATGATCCGGACATCGCTTGCAGCAGCGGCAACGCTCGCACTCGGCACGACGGCCTTCGTCGTGGCGACGGTCGGCGCGTCGGCGCAGAATTTTCCGTCGAAGCCGATCAAGATTCTGGTCGGCTTCCCCGCCGGCGGGCCGAGCGACGTGCCCGCGCGCCTGATTGCGACGAAGATGCAGGCCGCGCTGGGCCAGCCGGTCGTGGTCGAGAACAAGACCGGCGCCGCCGGCATGATCGCGCTGAAAGACCTGCTGGCGCAGCCGCGCGACGGCCACACGCTGCTGCTCTGCTCCTACATCGACGCGATCAATCCGTCGATCTTCAAGAAGGTCGACTACAAGCTCGACGACATCGTGCCGGTGTCGCTGATCCAGAAGGCGTACTACGCCATCGCGGTGCCGACGGCGTCGCCCGCGAACGACCTGAAAGGCTTCGTCGCGCATGCCAAGGCCAATCCGGGCAAGCTGAACTACGGCCGCGTCGGCACCGGCTCCGTGACCGAAGTGGTGCCGCGGCAGTTCGAGAAGACGGCGGGCATCGCGATGACCGGCGTGACGTTCCGCGGCACCGGCCCGGCGCTGCAGGAGGTCGTGGCGAACCGCCTCGACTTCATGGTCGGGCCGCTGTCGCTCACCATGCCGCTGCTCCAAGGCCAGAAGCTCAAGGTGATCGCGATGACGAGCCCGCAGCGGATCGCGAGCGCGCCGAGCGTACCGACCATGCGCGAACAGGGCGTCAACATCGTCAGCGAAGGCTGGTGGGGCGTCTGCGCGGCGTCGGGCACGCCCGCGCCGGTGCTGGAGGCGGTGAACAAGCAGGTGGTGGCGGCGGTGAACTCAGCCGATTTCAAGACGCCGATCGAGAAGACCGGCGTGATCGCGGGCGCGACCTCGCTCGCCGACGCTGCGAAGATTTGGAAGGAGACCGCGGCGGAGGCGGAGAAGCTTTACAAGGAGATTGGATTCCAGAAGGTGGATTAGGGGCGGCTCGCCGCGGCCACCGCGCCACCCTCTCCCCTCCGGGGGAGAGGGTGCCCGCGCGAAGCGCGGGCGGGTGAGGGGGCCCTAGTTGTCCGGCGGCTGCAATCGCTCGAACAAATCCATCAGCACACCATCCGGATTCTTGAGGATGTCGATGTTCGAGTAGCGGACGACGGCATAACCCTCCTCAGCAAGCCAGCGGTCCCGCGCAGCATCGTACCTAGTGTCCGCATGTTGCCCGCCGTCCGCTTCGACAATCAGCTTACGGCGCAGGCACACGAAATCTGCGATGTAAGGACCGACGGGCGCCTGCCTGCGAAATTTTGCGCCACCCAACCTTCGGTCGCGCAACAGCAGCCAAAGCCTCTTTTCAGCGTCCGTGGCGTCGCGGCGCATCGCGCGGGCGCGTCTGGTGGCGAGCGGTGGACGCTCGAATTTCACCACGAGGAAGCCCCCTCACCCGGTCCGGCCTTCGGCCGGACCACCCTCTCCCCCAACGGGGAGAGGGAAACCCGCGGCACGGCTTGGCTACACGTCAAGCCGCCTTGCGCGTCGCCAGGAACTCGCTCATCCGCCCGAGCGCCTTCAAAATATTCTCGGTCGAGTTGGCGTAAGACAGCCGCAGATAGCCCTCGCCCAGAATGCCGAAGTCCGGGCCGCCGATGGTGACAACGCCGGTTTCGTTCAGCAGCGTCGTCGCAAGCTCCTTCGCCTTCCAGCCGGTGCGCTTGACGTTGGGGAACGCATAGAACGCGCCCTTGGGCACCGCGCAGGACACGCCGGGCAATTTGTTGAGCCCTTCGACCACCACCTTCCGGCGCTTGTCGAACTCGGCGACCATCCGCTCTGCCTCGTCCTGCGGGCCGGTTAGCGCGGCGAGCCCCGCGTACTGCGCCGAGGCGTTGACGCAGGAGTGCAAATTGACCGCGAGCTTGCGCGCATAGTCGTAGAGCTTGCCGGGCCACACCGCGTAGCCGAGCCGCCAGCCGGTCATGGCGTAGGTCTTGGACCAGCCGTTGAGCAGGATCAGCCGGTCGCGGATCGACGGATAGGACAAGAGGCACACATGCGTCTCGCCGTCGTAGACCATGTGATCGTAGATCTCGTCGGACATCACGCAGACGTCGGGAAATCTTTCCAGACCGGCAACGAGCTTCTCGATTTCGGCTTTGCCGGTCACGCCGCCGGTCGGGTTGGCCGGCGAGTTGATAATCAGCAGCCGCGTCTGCGGCGTGATCAGCGACAGCGTCTCCTCGGCGGAAAACGCAAAGCCGTTCTCCTCGCGGATCGGCACCGGGATCGGCCGCGCGCCGGTGAACTCGATCATCGAGCGGTAAATCGGGAATCCCGGATCGGGATAGAGGATGTCCACGCCCGGCTCGCCGAACATCAGGATCGACATGAACATGGTCGGCTTGCCGCCGGGCATGATCATCACGCTGTCGGGTGAGACCTCGACCTTGAAGCGCTTGTGCAGATCGGCGGCCACCGCCTCGCGCAGCGGCGGAATGCCGTTCGCCGCCGTGTAGCCATGATGCCCGTCGCGCAGCGCCTTGATCGCCGCCTCGACGATGTGGTCCGGCGTGCGGAAATCCGGCTGGCCGATGCCGAGGCTGATGATGTCGCGGCCCTGGGCGGCCAGCGCGTTGGCGCGCGCGAGCACGGCGAAGGCGTTTTCCTCGCCGATACGGTCGAAGGCCGCAATGGTCTTCAGCATGTCGGTGGTCCCCGGAGCTTGCTATCGATCCGGGGCGACTTTGCGGCGGCCGCCCGGCCGCCGTCAACCGCGGCCGGGTTCAGTCGTAGCCGCCGAACCGGGTCATATCCCGCATCAGTTCGAACCGGATGTTCGGATCGGGATCGTCGCCGAGATACTCGTTGGCGAAATAAATCGGACCGGCGGGCACAAGGTCGGTGCCCCAATAGCCCGGCCGCGCCCGCTGGGCGGTCCGTTGGCGCGGCTTGCCTTTGGCCGCAACCGAAGCGGCGGCCGTGGCCTTCTTCTTCGACGCGGAGGACTTGGCGGCTTCCGCCGCGGTCGGCAACGCCGCCGCCGTGGCGAAGGCGAGGCCGAACACAGCGATCATGAGTTTTGCGGGAAAGCGCATCATGGCGAGCCTCAATGTTTCATCTGCGATTCTGCGGTCATGCCGCCCGGCGAGGCGTGGCAACGGCCTGCAACGGGCGTGCGATCGTTTTGCGTTGCGGACGTTCAGTCCACGCCGCCGTAGCGCGCCGACAACTCGCGCATCAGTTCGAACCGGATGTGCGGGTCCGGGTCGTCGCCGAGGTAATCGGGCCCGTTGTAGAGCGGCCCGGGCCGCACCAGGTTCGCGCCCCGGTGGCGGACCTGCGCCGAACGGCGCGGCTGAGCCTTGGCGACTTTCGCCTGCTTTGCGGCGACGCGCTTTTTGCCCTCGGACGACTGGGCCTCGGCTGGCACCGCTGCGGTCATCGCCAGTCCGACGGTGGCCGCAGCAGCCGCCAATAGCAGCTTGGAGGTGCGGATTCGCATGGTGGACCTCGAAATATTGGGCCGCGGTGTGAAATGCTGTCCCGGCCTGCGAACGGCAAACCCCGCGCTGCGCAATGTCGTCCGTGCAAACGGATCACATTGTGGTGTTGGAGCGGCGCGCAGCGGGACGATTCGAAGGGCCGGGCCGGCACGACATGAGCGAACCCCGAGTCGCTTCGACGCCCCTCGTCCATGTTGACACCCCCCGCGCCGATTTCCGATGCTGCCGCACTGCAACGACAACAGCCGCCCTCAGGCGGCCGGGGAGGACACGATGACGATCCGCACTTTGGTGAAGGCGATGGCATGCGCCGCCGTGCTGGCTGCCGCGGCGCCGGCTTCCGCGCAGGAGACGATCCGGCTCCGGATCGCGTCCGGCCATCCGCCGGTCAACACCTACGCCAACCTGATGCAGAACTTCTTCGGCCCGGAGGTGACGAAACGCGTCGCGGCGCGGACCAAGCACAAGGTCGAGTTCGTGCACGGCTATGGCGGCGCGATGGTGAAGGTCGCCGACACGCTGGAAGGCGTACAGGCCGGTATCATCGACATCGGCGGCTTCTGCTTCTGCTTCGAGCCGTCGAACCTGCCGCTGCATGCGTTCCAGGTGATGCTGCCGTTCGGCACCATGGACCCGGTCACGAGCCTCAAGGTGGCGCGCGCCGTGTACGACAAGGTGCCGTACATGTCGAAGGTGTTCGAGGACAAGTTCCGCCAGAAGCTGATCGCGCTGATCGCGGACAACGGCTACAACCTCGGCACCACGATGGAGTGGAACAACGTCGCCGACCTCAAGGGCGTGAAGCTCGCAGGCGCAGGGCTGAACCTGAAGTGGCTTGAGTTCGCGGGCGCAGTGCCGGTGCAGGGCTCGCTGGTCGAGGCCTATCAGGGCCTGCAGACCGGCGTCTACAACGGCTGGATCATGTTCCCGTCGGGCTACGTGAACTTCAAGCTCTACGAGAAGGGCAAGTACTACACCGAGATCGGCTTCGGCGCGATCACCTGGCACGGCCTGACCGTCAATTCGGCGCGCTGGGCCAAGCTCCCGAAGGAAGTGCAGGACATCATCCTGGAGGTCGCCAGGGAATACGAGACGATGACCGGGACGGTGAACAAGGAGAACTATCCGAAGCAGATCGCCGAGCTGAAGGCGAAGGGCGCCGTGGTCCGGCAACTGCCCGACAAGGTGCGGCTCGACTGGGCCAACTCGCTCGCCAAGTGGCCGGCGCAGATGGCCAAGGAGCTCGACGCCAAGGGCCTGCCCGGCACGCTGGTGCTGGAGACGGCGCTCAAGGCCGCCGAGGACAACGGCCACAAGTGGCCGGTGCGGTATAATTTGAAGTAGCGGCTGGCTCGGATACCTCCCCCTGAAAGGGGGAGGTCGGCAGGCCGAAAGCGCGTGTCCGCGCATCTTGGACGCGCTATGGCTTGCCGGGTGGGGGTTGGTCGTCCGACATCCAACCGTCGACCCCCACGCCACCCCTCCCCCTTTCAGGGGGAGGGAGTCACGCGCGGAGCTGCCTGTGTTCCACCGCATCAACGACCGCCTCGTCCACGCGCTGCTTGCGGTGGCGGCGCTGCTGACGTTCCTGCTGAGCTTTCTCGTGGTCGCGGACGTGGTCGGCCGCGGCGCGTTCTCGAGCCCGGTCAAGGGCACGCCCGAGATCGTGTCGATGTCGATCGTCATCATCTGTTTCCTGCTCGCGGGCTATTCCGTGCACAGCCGCAGCATGCTGCAGACCGACGCCCTGGTCGGCTTGATGGGCCGGCACGGGCCGCGGATCGCCGTCGTCTTGTCCGGCATTCTCGGCTTCATGTTCTTCGGGCTGATCGTCTGGGGCAGCATCGAACCCGCGCTGCACGCCTGGCGCAGCGGCGAGTTCGAGGGCGAAGGCGCGCTGCGCGTTCCGGTATGGCCGGCGCGCTTTGTGGTCATGTTCGGCGCACTGCTGGTGGCGCTGATCTATCTGGGTCAGGCTGCCGAGGCAGCGACGTCGATCCTGCGCGGCGAAACCGACGACAATCCGCCGCCTCGGGCGCACTAGGCGCACGGGAGGCGCCGAAAGCACCGCCATGCTGCAAAGCTTCGACATGATCGCCATTGTGGTGGTGCTGCTGGCGCTGGTGTTCGCCGGCGTGCACATCGCGATCGCACTCGGCATCACCGCGGTGCTCGGTATCTACCTGATGCTGGGCGATATCGAGGTCGTCCGCACCTTCGTCGCCAACACCGCTTACGAGGCGCTGCGCGACTACGTGTTTGCGGTGATCCCGCTGTTCATGCTGATGGGCGAGTTCCTCGCCAAGTCGGGCGCGGCGCGCGATCTCTACGCGCTGGCGCACCGGATCAGCCGCTGGCTGCCCGCGCAGCTTGCGGTCGCAACCATCCTCAGCAACGCATTGTTCGCCTTCGTGACCGGCGTGAGCATCGCCGCCGCGGCCGCGTTCGCGCGCATCGCCTATCCGGAAATGCGGCGGTTCGGCTACCGGCGCGATTTCGCGCTCGGCTGCGTCACCGGCAGCGCCTGCCTCGGCATGCTGATCCCGCCGTCGGTGCTGATGATCGTGTGGGCGGTGCTGACCGAAATCTCGATCGGCAAGCTGTTCCTGGCCGGCATCGTGCCCGGTGCGCTGACTGCCGGCGCGATGATCGCCTATGTGGTGATCGCGGCGCTGCTCGATCCGAGACTCGCCGGCGGGAACCTCGCGCCGGCAGGCGCGGTGCCGCTCGGCGCCGCCGTCACGGGTGCGGCGAGCGAACAGGCCGACGAACCGCTCGGCCGCCTCCTGTTCAGCACCGGGCTCGTGATCGCGCTCGTCGTCGGCGTGCTGGGCTCGATCTGGTTTGGCCTGTGCACGCCGACCGAAGGCGCCGGCGTCGGTGCCGTGGGCGCGCTGGTGCTGGCCATCATCAAGGGCATCAGGCCGCGTGAGGTCTGGGAGGTCGTCCTGTCGGTCGGCCGGACCTCAGGGCCGCTGCTGCTGCTCTTGTTCTGCGCCCAGCTCTATTCGCGCGTCCTTTCGATGACCGGATTCACCGACGCCGCGAAGGATTTCCTGCTGGCCGTCGGGGCCGGACAATGGGGTGTCCTGACGGTGATGGTCGGGATCTGGCTGGTGCTGGGCTGCCTGATCGATTCCATTTCCATCATCCTGCTGACGGTGCCGATCTTCGCGCCGATTGCGACCCAGCTCGGGTTCGATCCGCTGGCCTTCGCCATCATCGGTATTCTGGCGGTCGAATGTGGCCTGCTCACCCCGCCGTTCGGACTGCTGGTGTTCACGGTCAAGGCCGCGGTGCCGGACGAGAATGTCACGCTCGCCGAAATATTCCGCGGATCGGCGCCCTACTGGCTCGTGCTCCTGCTGGTGATCGTGGCGATCGCGATGGTTCCACAGATCGCAACGTTCCTGCCGAATTTGTAGCCCGCTACGGCGCAACAGCGAGCTCGCGCAGCCCCGCTCTATCGAACGCACGGCGCACGATTCCATCGCGCTTGGCGCGCTCCAGGAATGCCGAGGCGGCGGCGAGCGCGGCCGGCCGACCCTTCGGCACCGCGATGGCGACGCCGGTCTGCTGGAAGCCGCCCTCGACGATGCGCGAGCCCGGAAGCTGCGCAACGAACGGCGGCAGCGAATCGCGCGACAGCGCGAACGCGTCGGCCCGGCCCGATATCATCGCCGCCATCGCCTCGGCGATGGACGGCGCGGCCTCGACCGCGGTGTTCTTCAACGTGCGCCCCGCGGCGCGGATGGTCGTGGTGTTGGCAATTCCGACGACGCGGATACCCGGACGGTCCACCTCGGCGACCGTGCGGATGCCCGACGCGCCCGTGACCATGTAGGTGCTCTCCACCAGGAAATAGACCGGGCCGAAATCGATGCGTTTCTTGCGCTCGTCGTCCACCGGCATGAACGACACGTCGATCGCGCCCGACGCCAGCGCGTCGGTCAGCTCACCGGTGTTGGGCGCGGCCGTCAGTTCGAGCGGCACGCCGAGCTCCGCCGCGAGAGCGTTCGCGAGATCGACGGTCACACCGCGCGGCGTGCCGTCCGCGTCCTTGACCACGAACAGCGGCGACGGTGCGGGCGCGAAAGCCACGCCCGCGCGCAGCCTGCCGGTGGGGGTCAGTTCGTTCATTGCTTCACCAAATCCGGGGTCAGCGCCGCAAGACTCGCCGCGCCGCAAAGCCGCATCGCCCGCAGCATCTCGTCGTGCAGATGCTCCATCACCGCCTGCACGCCGGACGCCCCCGCGACGCTCAGGCCCCACAGCGGCGGGCGGCCGACCAGGACGGCGCGCGCCCCGAGCGCCAGCGCCTTGACGATGTCGGTGCCGCGCCGGATGCCGCCGTCGACGTAGACCTCGGCGGCGGAACCGACCGAGGCGGCGATCTCGGCGATGACCTCGGCGGTCGTCACGGTCGTATCGAGATGGCGGCCGCCGTGGTTGGAAACCATGACGCCCTTCGCGCCGCAATCGACGCAGCGCAGCGCGTCGTCGGCGCGCAGCACGCCCTTCACGACCACCGGCATCTTCGTGCGTTTCGAAAGCCACTCCAGATCGCCGAAGTTGGTCGGAAACATCACCACGCCCTTGCGGGTGGCGTCGTAGGCGGTCCGCGCGATCGGCTGCCCGACCATGTTGACGCTGCGGATGTCGGGCGACGGCAAGACCGGCTGGCGCGCGGCGCGCGGGCTCCAGCCCGGCACCGGCTGGTCCACCGTCAGCACCAGTGCGCGGAATCCCGCCGCCTCGCAGCGGTCGAGCAATGCGCCGGTCGCGTCGCGGTCCGGCTGCATGTAGAGCTGGAACCACTGCGGCATGCCGGCGCTTTCCGCCGCCACCTGCTCGACCGTGGTGGTGCCGCTGGTCGACATGACGTAAAGCGCACCGGCCGCCGCCGCCCCGCGCGCGGTTTCGCGCTCGGCGTCCTTGTGGAACAGGTGATGCCGCCCGGTCGGCGCGATCATGATCGGCGTCCTGACGCGCGTGCCGAGCAGCGTCGTGCCGGCGTCCACCTCGACGATGTCGCGCAGCACGCGCGGCCTGAGCTTCAGCTTGTGCCAGGCCTGGATGTTCTCCGCCGCTGTGATCTCGTCGTCGGCGCCGGTGTCGCAGAACGCCCAAGATTCGGGGCGCATGACGCGCTTCGCTTCCTGCTCCAGCGCATCCAGGTCCTTGCAGTCCAATGTCCACTCCGCACTGTCATACCATCAGGCGCGTTGATGGCGGCCATCGCGGAATTGCGCTGTCCCGCAGGTGGCCGCCATGGCAAGCTTGCGCGTCCGAACCGAGCGAGTGTTCCATGTCCGCAACCCGTCCGTCTACCGCCGACAAGCGCCGGACGTTCCGCACGCTGCACGAGTCCGGCTGCTTCGTCATTCCCAACCCGTGGAATATCGGCAGCGCGCGCTATCTCGAAGGCCTCGGCTTCAAGGCGCTGGCAACGACCAGCTCCGGCCACGCGCATTCGGTGGGCCGCTCCGACGGCGACCAGTCGCGCGACGAGGTGCTGGCGCATTTCCGGGAGCTGGCCGCGGCAACCGACCTGCCGCTCAACGCCGACTTCGAGAACGGCTATGCCCACGAACCGGACGAGGTGGCCTCGAACGTGACCATGTGCTGCCTCACCGGCGTTGCGGGACTGTCGATCGAGGACGCGACCGGCGACGACGCCAATCCGCTCTACGACTTCGATCTGGCGCTGGCGCGGGTCAAGGCCGCGCGCGCCGCCATCGACAAGACCGGCGGCGACGTGGTGTTCACCGCGCGCGCCGAGGGCTTCATCCGCGGCCGGCCGGACCTCGACGACGTGATCAAGCGGCTCAAGGCGTTTGCCGATGCGGGCGCGGACTGCCTTTATTCGCCCGGCATCAAGACCCGCGAGCAGATCGAGGCCACGGTGAAAGCCGTGGCGCCCAAGGCGATCAACTTTCTCAACTCGGGCGCGTTCGGATTCACGGTGAGCGATCTTGCAGGCATGGGCGTGCGTCGGATCAGCGTCGGCGGAACCCTGGCGCGCGTGGCGATGGACGCCTTCATCAAGTCGGCGAAGGCGATCGCGACCGAAGGCCGGTTCGACAGCTTCGCCGGCGTCGTCACCAACGCCGAGTTGAACACGTTCTTCGACGCGCACAAGAAGGCCGGGTCATGAACGTTCACGCGGCACGGCCGCTCGGCGACACGGTCGATGCGACGCCGGCGCCGATGCCGGGCGACATCACGCTGACCGGACGGTTCGGGTCGCTGGAGCGGACCAATGCCGCGCAGCACGGCGCAGACCTGTGGGACGCGGTGCGCGGCCACATCGAAATCTGGGACTACATGCCCGCCGGGCCTTACGCCGACGCAGCGTCGTTTACCGCCTATGTGAAGCAGTGCGAGACCAGCAAGGAGCGCATTTTTTACAGCGTGCTGCAGCCCGACGGCCGCGCCGTCGGCTTCCTCGCATTGATGGAAATCCGCCCCGCCCATCGCGTCATCGAAGTCGGCAACATCGTCTATGGCGCGCCGCTGCAGCGCACGCCGCTCGGCACCGAGGCGCAATTCATGATCGCGCGCTACGCCTTCGAGACGCTGGGCTACCGGCGCTACGAGTGGAAGTGCAACGCGCTCAACGCCGCCTCGCGCCGCGCCGCCGAGCGCTTCGGCTTCGTGTATGAGGGCACGTTTCGCCAGCACATGATCGTCAAGGGGCGCAGCCGCGACACTTATTGGCTTTCGATCCTCGACGGCGAATGGCCGGCGCGCAAGGCCGCGTTCGAGCGCTGGCTCGCACCGGAAAATTTCGATAGCCAGGGGAATCAGAAGAAGAAGCTCGGCGAGGCGTAGGCGCCAATGCACATCCTCATCACCGGCGCGGCGGGCATGATCGGCCGCAAGCTGACGGCGCGGCTGGTCGTCGACCGCGGACTGAACGGCGAACCCATCGAAAAGCTGACGCTGCTCGACGTGGTCGCGCCCGAGCGGCCGGCGAGCTTTTCCGACCGCACCAAGGCGCGCACCGGCGATCTGACCGATCCAGGCGTCGCGGCCAAGGCGGTGTCGGAACGGCCCGCCGCGATCTTCCATCTCGCCGGAGTGGTGTCGGGCGAGGCCGAGCTCGATTTCGAAAAGGGCTACCGCGTCAACCTCGACGGCACGCGCGCGCTGCTGGAGGCGATCCGCAATGTGGGCGACGGCTACCGGCCGCGGGTGGTCTTCACGTCGTCCATAGCCGTGTTCGGTGCGCCATTCCCGCACGCCACTCCGGACGACTTTCATCTTACGCCGCTCACCTCCTACGGCGCGCAGAAGGCGATGTGCGAGGCGATGCTGTCGGACTACACGCGCAAGGGCTTCGTCGAGGGCGTCGGCATCCGCCTGCCGACCGTCGCGGTGCGGCCGGGCAAGCCGAACCGCGCGGCGTCGGGCTTCTTCTCCGGCATCGTCCGCGAGCCGCTGAACGGCGAGGAGGCGGTGCTGCCGGTGGCGGAGACGGTCGTTCACACCCACGCCAGCCCGCGCACGGCGGTGAATTTCCTGATTCATGCCGCGGGGCTTCCACGCGACATGATCGAGCCGCGGATCAACCTCTCCATGCCGGGCGTGTGCTGCACGGTCGCCGAGCAGATCGCGGCGCTGCGCCGCGTCGCGGGCGACAAGGTCGCGGCGCGCATCCGCCGCGAGCCGGACGAACTGGTCGCACGCATCGTCGCCGGCTGGCCGCAGCGCTTCGATCCGCAGCGCGCGCTGGCGCTCGGCTTCCGCGCCGAAAGCACGTTCGACGAGATTGTCCGCGTGCATATCGAGGACGACCGCGGCGGGAGTTTTGTGGGGTGACGGCATTGCTGTCGAGCACTACAGACCCGCGAAGCCCGCTCACCCGCAGAGTCGGGCATTTGGCGCAGCAGCACGTCAAACTCGGCTTACCTCCCCCTTTCAGGGTGAGGGAGCGCACTGCCCGCGTTGCGGCGCAAAACTCAGCAACAAATCACGCATGCGCTTCCCTGCCCCGCTGATCCCCGCGACGCTCATCAAGCGCTACAAGCGCTTTCTCGCCGACGTCGTGCTGCCGGACGGCCAAGCGATCACCGCGCATGTCGCCAATCCCGGCGCAATGACCGGACTCGCCGCGCCCGGCTCGCGGGTGTGGCTGTCGAAGTCGGACAGCAAGACGCGCAAGCTGCCGTACAGCTGGGAGCTGGTGGAGGTGGACCTTGGCGCAGGACCGGAGCTGGTCGGCGTCAACACCGGCCATCCCAATCCTCTGGTCGGCGCCGCGCTTGCGGCCGGTGCGATCCCCGAGTTGACCGGCTACGGCTCGATCCGGCGGGAGGTGAAATACGGCAAAAACTCGCGGGTCGATTTCTTGCTGGAAGACGCAACGCGCCCGCCCTGCTACGTGGAGATCAAGAACGTCCACCTCATGCGTAAGCCCGGCCTCGCCGAATTCCCCGACGCGAAAACCGAGCGCGGGACGAAGCACCTCGAAGAACTGGGCGATGCCGTCGAACGAGGCTGCCGGGCGGTGATGCTCTATCTGATCCAGATCGGCTCGGCCGGGCGCTTCACGCTCGCCCGCGATGTCGATCCGAAGTATGCAGCAGCCTTCGACAAGGCGCGATCGCGCGGCGTCGAGGCGCTGGCGCTCCGCTGCGTTATCGAAAAGGAAGGGATTGAGATCGGCAGTCCGGTGCCTATCGAAACTTGATCGGTGTTCACCCGGCAACCGTTCCTCTATTCTGACGCCATGCACAGCACGACCGAGAAATCGCCGATCCGGTTCGACGCCGCCGCAACCGGGCCGCTCGCAGGCCTCCGCGTGATCGACATATCGCGGCTGGTCGCCGGCAACATGCTGTCGCTGCAGCTTGGCGATTTCGGCGCCGACGTGATCAAGGTCGAGCCGCCGGACGGCGACCCGCTGCGCGACTGGCGCGACCAGGGCCATTCGCTGCACTGGAAGACCTACGCGCGCAACAAGCGCTCCATCGTCCTCAACTTGCGGCACGCGGCGGCGAAGGACGCGCTGCTGAAGCTCGCGGCCGGCGCGGATGTGCTGATCGAGAACTTCCGGCCGGGAATGCTGGAGGAGATCGGGCTTGCGCCGGATGTCCTGCATGGGCGCAATCCCCGCCTCGTCATCGTGCGCGTCAGCGGCTTCGGCCAGACCGGGCCCTACGCGCCGCTGCCGGGCTTCGGCACGCTGGTCGAGGCGATGAGCGGCTTTGCAGCGCGCAACGGCTTCCCGGACCGCGAGCCGGTGCTGCCGCCGCTCGCCATCGCCGACATGATCGCCGGCATCTATGGCGCGTTCGCGGTGATGACCGCGCTCCGCGCGCGCGACACGGGGGCGGCGCGCGGACAGGTCGTCGACCTGTCGCTGCTGGAATCGATCTTCTCGGTGCTGGGCCCCGAAGCCGCCATCTACCAGACCACAGGGATCGTGAAGCAGCGCTCCGGCAGCGCGTCGAATACGTCGTCGCCGCGCAACGTGTACAAGTGCTCCGACGGCAAATATTGCGCGGTCTCGGCCTCGATCCAGTCCATGGCGGAGCGGCTGTTCCGCGCCGTCGGCCGGCCCGACATGGTCGAGGACCCGCGCTTTCGCACCAACAGCGACCGCGTGAAGAACCGCAACCTCGTGGACGAGGCGGTCGGCGCCTGGTTTGCGACCAAGACGCGCGACCAGGCGCTCGACGCCATGCGCGCGGCCGAAGTCACGGTCGGTCCCGTGTACGACATCGCCGACGCCGTCGTGGACGATCATTTCCGCGAGCGCGGAATTATCGTCGGCGTCGAGGACGCCGACTTCGGCGCGCTTTCGATGCACAACATCCTGCCGCGGCTGTCGGCGACGCCGGGCGTCTGGCGGCGGCCCGCGCCGAAGCTCGGCGAGCACACCGATGCCGTTCTGGCCGAAGCCGGCTTCGATGCCGCCGCAATCGCACAGTTGAGAAAAGACGGAGCCGCCGCGTGATCCGTTCGCTTTTGTACGTGCCGGCGCATCAGGAGCGCTTCGTCTCGAAAGCGCACGAGCGCGGGGCCGACGCGATCATTCTCGACCTGGAGGACGCGGTGCCGCCGGGCGAGAAGGCCAACGCGCGCGCGGCGCTGGCCAAAGCCGCGCCGCAAGTCGCGCAGAACGGCGCGCTTTCGTTTGTGCGGATCAACGCCGGCGACGACGCCGACGCGGAGGCTGCCTGCCGCGCCGGCGCCTATGGCCTGCTGCTGCCGAAGTCGCGCGAGCCGGAGGCGCTGCGGCGGCTCGCGGCGCGGCTCGAAACGGCGGAGCGCGCGATGGGCCGCGAACCGATGCGCTTCGTGCCGATGATCGAGGACCCGGGCGCGATCTTCGACGCCCGCGCCATCGGCTCGGCGACGCCGCGCGTCATGGCGATGATGACCGGCGGCGAGGACATGGCGACCGCGCTCGGCGCGGAGCCCTCGCCCGAAGGCCTGCGCTTTCCCAAGATGATGGTGCATCTCGCGGCCAAGGCCGTGGGCGTGATGTCGCTCGGCCTGATCCGCACCGTCGCGGACTATCGCGACACCGAGGGCGTGACGCGCGCAGCCCGCGAGGCGCGCGAGCTCGGCTTCGACGGCGCAAGCTGCGTGCACCCGTCGAGCGTGCCGATCCTCAACGCGGCGTTCGCGCCGTCGCCGGAACAGGTCGAAGCCGCGCGGCGGCTGATCGCAGCTGCGGAAGCTGCGGCGAAAGAGGGCAAGGGTGCGTTCGTGCTCGACGGCAAGATGGTCGACGAGCCGGTGGTGGCGCGGGCCAAAGCGCTGCTGGCGCGGGCAAGGTGACGGGGAGAGGTGTGTCCCGGACGCGGTGCAGCGCAAGCGCAGCGTAGCGGTGCACCGCAGATCCGGGACCCCGGTTTCGTAAGACAAAAGATACCGGGGTCCCGGGTCTGCAGCGCACCACTCCGCGCTGTCGCGCTACGTGCTGCGCTGCGCCCGGGACACGAGCCCTACCCCTTGATGAACGTCCCGTTCCGCAGCTCGGTCATCGCCTGCTGCAGCTCGGCCTTGTTGTTCATCACGATCGGGCCGTACCACGCCACCGGCTCCTCGATCGGCTTCCCGGACACCAGCAGAAACCGGATGCCCTGCTCGCCGGCCTGCACCGTGACCTCGTCGCCGGTGCCGAACAGCACCAGCGAACGGTTGCCGGTGGTCTCGCGGAGCTTCACCTCGCGGCCGGCGACCTCCTTCTCGGTCAGCACGCCGAACGGCTGCGACGAGTCGCGGAACGTGCCCGCGCCCTCGAACACATAGGCGAAGGCGTGGCGCTCGATCTCGACCTTGAAGGTCTTGCGCCGGCCCGGCGGCACGAAGATGTCGAGGTAGCGCGGATCGGCGGCGACGCCGTCGACCGGACCGCGCTTGCCCCAGAACTCGCCGGTGATGACGCGCAGGCGCGTGCCGTCGTCGTCGACAATCTCCGGAATCTCCGCGGCCTTGACGTCCTGGTAGCGCGGCTTCGTCATCTTCAGCGACGACGGCAGGTTGGCCCAGAGCTGGAAGCCGTGCATCCGGCCCTGCGCGTCGCCGCGCGGCATCTCCTGATGCATGATGCCGCTGCCCGCGGTCATCCACTGCACGTCGCCCGCACCGAGCGTGCCCTTGTTGCCGAGGCTGTCGCCGTGATCGACCTCGCCAGCGAGCACGTAGGTGATCGTCTCGATGCCGCGATGCGGATGCCAGGGGAAGCCCGCGAGATAAGCGCCGGGATTGTCGTTGCGGAAGTCGTCGAGCAGCAGGAACGGATCGTACTCTGCCGTTTCGCCGAAGCCGAAGGCGCGGCGGAGCTGCACGCCCGCACCCTCCATGGTGGGCTTTGACTCGACGATGCTTTTGACCGGACGGATGGACATGATCTGACCTTTCTTTCTTACTTTCTATATCGCAACGTTCACGCCGCCACACGGACCGGCGCGGTGAAGCGGGCGAGCAAGGCGGCGAAGCGGTCGATGAAGTCGTTCAGAAAAGCGCGGGAGCTGTCGTCCGCCAAATTCCCCGATGCGCCGAAAGTGTCGGGCTTGACCGCGATGTAGGCCTCGCCGCCCATCACCAGCACGCCGACATTGCCGAGCACCTGCCGCAGATGCTGCTGCGCCACAGCGGTGCCGATCGCACCGGGCGACGCGCCGGTCACGGCCGCGACCTTGCCGTCCCAGGAGTTCTTGCCCCAGGGGCGCGTGCCCCAGTCGATGGCGTTCTTCAGCACCGCCGGGATCGACCGGCTGTGCTCGGGCGTGACGACCAGGATTCCGTCGGCCGCCTCGATCTCCGCCTTGAAGCGGACAACACTGGCGGGCAGATCGGCCTCCAGGTCCTGGTTGTAGAGCGGCAAGTCGTCGATCCGGACGAAGCGGAAGTCGAAGCGATTGCCGCCGCCCAGGCGGGCCAGCGCCTCGGCCAGCCTGCGGTTGACGGATTCGCGGCGGTTGCTGCCCACCACAACGGCGATCTTGAACGGAGCCATGACGGTGTTACCTTTCGTTACGTGGTTATCCTTTGATACCGAGGCTAGATAGATGACCGTCCGCAAGCCGCAAGAAGGCACACGGGTGTTACCCGGTAACCTGCATGAGCCCGAGGACTGCCGGGCCGTGAGCGAGGTGCTGTCGCGGGTCGGCGACAAATGGACCGTGCTGGTGGTCACCGTGCTGGGCGCGGGCCCGAAACGGTTCAGCGAAATCCGCCGCGGGCTCGGCAGCATTTCCCAGCGCATGCTGACCCTGACGCTGCGCGCGCTGGAGCGCGACGGCCTCGTGCTGCGCACGGTGTTTCCGACCGTCCCGCCCAAGGTCGAGTACGAACTGACCAGGCTCGGCCACTCGCTGCTCGAACCGGTGAACGGGCTCGGCCAATGGGCGCAACGCAACCGCGCGGCGATCGAGACCGCGCGCCAACGCTTCGACACGGCAAACGGCGCGCGCAAATGAGCCTGCGCGCCGAATTGCTGCGCATCGTGCTGCGGACGTTCTGCAAGCGCGGCTGCGATCCCGAACCCGACATTCCGGCGATCCGGCGCAAGCTGCACACGCTCAAGCGCTTCATTCCGGGACCGGCGCGCCGCACGGCACGATCGCCGTTCGACGCCGGCGGCGTCACCGGCCTGCGGATCGCTACGCCGCAGTCGGAGCCCGGCCGCATCGTGCTCTACCTGCACGGCGGTGCGTACTGCTTCGGCTCGCCCGCGCATTACCGCGACTTCCACTGGCGGATCGCCAGAGCGGCGCGCGCCGAAGTCGTGTGCATCGACTACCGGCTCGCGCCGGAGCACCGTTTCCCCGCAGCGCTCGACGATGCGGTGTGCAGCTACCGCGGGCTTCTCGCGCAGGGCGCAGACCCGCGGCGGATCGCGATCATGGGCGATTCCGCAGGCGGCGGACTCGTATTTGCAACGCTGCTGCGGTTGCGCGACGAGGGTGCGCCGCTACCGGCCTGCGCCGTGGGGATGTCGCCCTGGACCGACCTCGCCGCGGCCGGAGCATCGTTCACGGCCAACGCCGAAGCCGACCCGATGCTCGACGGGCCGCAATCGCTGTATTTCGCCAGGACCTATCTCGGCGGTGCGGACCCCAGGCATCCCTATGCCTCGCCGCTCTACGGCGATCCGGCCGGACTGCCGCCGGCGCTGATCCAGGTCGGGAGCGACGAAATCCTGCTCGACAACGCGACGCGCCTTGCCGAAAGAATGCGCGCCGCGGGCTGCCGGGCCGAGTGCCGGGTCTGGCCCCGGATGCCGCACGTCTGGCAGCTCTACGCGCGCATCCTGCCGGAGGGCCGGCGCGCCATCGCCGAGATCGGCGAATTCGTGCAGCGCATGACGCCCCAAACGCCGTCTGCTGTGCCGCTTGCCTTGCCGCGGTCAAACCTTACATTGCAGGCCCATGACCTACGTTGAAGCCGCCACCGCCCCGCTGCGGAAAACCGGCCAGATCAAGCTGCATGGCAAGGATGCCTTCGAAGGCATGCGCAAGGCCGGCCGGCTGACGGCCGAGTGCCTCGACATGCTGGTCGACGCGGTGAAGCCCGGCGTGCCGACCGAAACCATCGACCGGCTGGTGCACGAGTTCGCGCGCGACCATGGCGCACTGCCCGCGACGCTGATGTATCGCGGCTACCGCAAGTCGACCTGCACCTCGATCAATCACGTCGTGTGCCACGGCATTCCCGGCGACAAGCCGATGAAGGAAGGCGACATCGTCAACATCGACGTGACGCTGATCCTCAACGGCTGGCACGGCGACTCCAGCCGCATGTACGCGGTCGGCGAGATCCCGCGCCGCGCCGAGCGGCTGATCGAGGTGACCTACGAGGCGATGATGCGCGGCATTGCCGCGATCAAGCCCGGCGCAACGACCGGCGACATCGGCGCCGCGATCCAGACCTTCGTCGAGGCCCAGCACATGAGCGTGGTGCGCGACTTCTGCGGCCACGGCCTCGGCCGGCTGTTCCACGACGAGCCGAACATCGTGCACGTCGGCAGGCCCGGCGAAGGCATCGTACTCAAGTCCGGCATGTTCTTCACCGTCGAGCCGATGATCAATCTCGGCCGTCCGCACGTGAAGGTGCTGTCCGACGGCTGGACCGCGGTGACGCGCGACCGCTCGCTGTCGGCGCAGTTCGAGCACACCATCGGCGTGACGCCCACCGGCGTCGAGGTGTTCACGCCCTCGCCCAAGGGGCTGGACAAGCCGCCGTACCGGGGCTGATCGCGCCGCTCGCTTCCCGATTGCAAAGCCCGCAAACTACCCTCATCCTGACGGGGTGCGTGCGGGGTGGTTGCGTTGCCGAAGTCAGCAAAACTGAAGGATGCCGCCGGCAAGCCCGGCCTGGCCGAGGCGCCGCCGCATTATCACGGCCACCGCGAGCGCCTGCGGGCACGCTTCCGCGAGGCCGGCGCGGATGCGCTCCGTGACTACGAGCTGCTCGAACTGCTGCTGGCCCGGACCATTCCCCGAATGGACGTCAAGCCGATAGCCAAAGAGCTGATCGAGACATTCGGCTCGTTCGCGGAGGTGCTGGCCGCGCCGCGGCTGCGGCTCGAGGAGGTCAAGGGGATCAAGGAAGCCACCAGCACCGATCTCAAGATCATTCATGCCGCCGCAAGCCTGATGACGCGCGGCGCGGTCAAGAAGCGCCCGGTGCTGTCGTCATGGACTGCGGTGCTCGATTATTGCCGCACCGCCATGGCGTTCGCCGACAAGGAGCGCTTCAGCATCATCTTCCTCGACAAGCGCAACCAGGTGATCGCCGACGAGGTGCAGCAGACCGGCACCGTGGACCACACGCCGGTCTATCCGCGCGAGGTGGTCAAGCGCGCGCTGGAGCTCTCCGCAACCGCGATCATTCTGGTGCACAATCATCCCTCCGGGGACCCGACGCCGAGCCGCGCCGACATTCAGATGACGCAGTCGATCGTGGAGATCGCGAAGCCTTTGGGAATTGCCGTGCACGACCACATCATCGTCGGCAAGGACGGGCACGCGAGCTTCAAGGGGCTGAAGCTGATCTAGACATCGGCTTCCGAAGGCAAAGCGGACAGGAGTTTGCCATGCTCAAAATAGCTCTTGCTTCGCGCATCCAGGCAAGACAGTCCCGGTCGGGCAACGGGATTCCCATGCGGATCGCAAGCGACATCCGAAACTGGACTTGCGGCTCGCTGATTGCCATTGCCGTCATTTTCCTCAATGGCGCTGCGGCGGCCGACGATGGCGCGCTATGTGTAAGAGGATCCGGACGCGCCGCTATCGACGCCTGCACCCGTGCCCTCAACTCGGGCCGATTTGACCGGCGCAACATGGCGCTGATCCTCAGCAATCGAGCCAACCAGCACGAGCGCTTCGGCGAATATGAGAAAGCCATCGCCGATCATAACGAGGCGATCCGGACCGATCCGACCTACGCCGGCGGTTTCATGCATCGTGGCAATACCTACGCTCGGCGCGGCGAACTGGATCGCGCGCTCGCCGATCACTCCGAAGCAATCCGGCTCGCCCCCAAGGATGCCGACACGTTTTACAACCGGGGCCTCACGTACAAGCATAAGGGCGACCACGAGCGGGCCATTGCGGATTACACGGCAGGAATTGAATTGGACGCCAACCAATCGCGACTTTGGGGTCAACGCTGCTGGTCGCGCGCTGTTGTCGGCAAGCAATTGCGGGAAGCGCTGGACGACTGCAACAAGGCCAGCAGTCTCAGCCCGAAGATTCCCCAAATCTTTGCCTATCGCGGGTTCGTCAATTTGAAGCTCGGGCAATTCGACAAGGCGCTTTCCGACTACGACACAGCTTTCCTGTTGACCAAAATTCCCGACCATGCCGACTGGCTCTATGGCCGCGGCGTGACCAAAGTGAGAAAGGGCGACATCGCCGGCGGCAATGCCGATATTGCGAGAGCGAAGACCATCAAGGCCGACATCGCAGAAGAGTACGCGAAGTATGGAATAAAATAGACGCCAGGACCCGGAAGCGGATGGGGATTGCGGCTCACGATCTCATCGTCGTCGGCAAGGGCGGGCACGCGAGCTTCAAGGGTTGAAGCTGATCTATCTAGGGATGCCGGCGCTTACGCCGCATACACCGCCGGAACCGACGGCTCCTTGTTCCACTCCGCCACGGGATCGAAGCCCCAGACCCATTCCGAGTTGCCGTGGGCGCTGCCCTTGCCGGACGCGATCAGGTCCTTCTGCACCGCGGCGTCGCGCATGTGCTTGAAGCGGGCGTTGGACAGCGACAGCCGCTGCACGCCGTGCACGCGCGGGATGCGCACCCTGCGGAAGTTGTCGAACGCTTCGGCCGGATCGGAGCAGGCTTGGAGCCAGCGCGACAGAATGTAGGCGTCCTCGAACGCCTGGCAGGCGCCCTGCCCCGCGTTCGGCAGCATGGCGTGCGCGGCGTCGCCGATCAGCTGGATGCGGCCGCGGCCCCAGTTACGCGTCAGCGGTCGCGTGAACAGGCCCCATTTCGAAACTTCGGTGACGAGGCTCATGAGCTTCGCCAGGCGCGGCTCGGGATTGGGAAAGCTCAGGCGCATCTCGTCGGGATCGCCGCGGGTCGACCAGCCCTCCTCGACCCACTTGTCGGTGTCCTCCTGGGTGACGATGTTCACCTGCCGGCCCCGGCGGATGTAATAGCCGATGAAGTGGCAGCCCGGCCCGACCCACTGGGTGTGGCCCATGGGCTCCAGCACGTCCTCCGGCACGTCAGCGGCATCGAGCAGCGCGCGCCAGACCATCTGGCCGGTGTAGGCCGGGTTGTCGTCGCCGTAGAGCGCCTGCCGGACGACCGAGCGGATGCCGTCGGCGGCGATCACGTATTCGGCTTCGATCTGCGCGCCGTTGGCGAACGCGAGTTCCACGCGGTCGCCCCGCTCCTCCAGCCCGGTCAGCCGATGTCCCAAGTGGACGGCGCCGAGATCGACCCCGCCGGCCAACGCATCCACCAGATCGGCGCGATGGAAGGTGTAGTAGGGAGCGCCAAACCGCTCCGCAGCCTTGTGGCGGTCGTTGAATTCCAGGAACTCGCCGGTCTGCATGTTGCGCGTATAGATGCCGCGCGACAGGTGCCCGACGGCCGCGACCCGGTCGCCGGCGCCGATGGCGCGCAGCGCCTTGACCGCCTGCGGGCTGGCGTTGACCGCGGCGCCGATCTCGCCCAGCGCGGGGGCGGCTTCGAAGACCTGCGCCTCGATGCCGGCGCGCTTCAGCGCATTTGCGGCTGCGAGGCCGGCAAGCCCGCCGCCGACGATCGCGATCCTGGTGCCTGACGGCATTCGCCTGCCCTCGACCAACTTCACCCGTGCGCCGAACCTAATTAAACAACCAGTTAACTGGCGCGCCGCGTTGCTGTCAACGGCATGCGGTCGTTGCTTTGCCGGGCCGCCGGGGGCATGGTTGCGCCATGAAACGCCGCAAACGCGCGACGGCTCCGCAGAAGCGAAACGCCGACGCCACCCGAGCGAAGATTCTGCAAGCCGCACTCGATGAATTCAGCGAGCGCGGCCTGCCCGCCGCCAGCACCGACGACATCGCCGACCGCTGCGGCGTCAACAAGCGGATGATCTACTACTATTTCGGCAGCAAGGAGGGGCTCTATCTCGCCGCCCTGGAGTCGGTGTTCGAACGGTTCGTCGCGCTCGAACGGGAGATCGACGTCGAGCACCTGGAGCCCGCGGCCGCGATCGAGGCAATGATCGACCTCAAGATCGACTACTACGTCGAGAACCCGCACTTCGTGTCGTTTCTCGCGATGGAGAACTTCTACAAGGCGCGGCACCTGCGCAAGTCGAAGAAGCTGCACATGTTCAAGACGCCGCTGACGGAGGTCATCGCGCGCATCCTGAAGCGCGGCCAGAGCAGCGGCCAATTCCGGCAGGACGTGGACCCGGTCGACTTCTACGTTTCCATGTGCGCGCTCTGCATCATGTATTTCTCCAACCAGCACAGCCTGGGCGCGATCTTCCAGCGCGACATGATGTCCGGCGCCAACATCGAACGGCGCCGGCGCACGGTCGTCGACTTCGTGCTGAGCTATCTGCAGATGACGGACGGCGCGCGGACACCGGCGCCCGGACGCAAGCCCGCACGGCAGGCCGCGCTGGTGTCGTGATCCGCCGCAGGCCGCGACAAGCCGGCCGTTGACAGCCGTTCCAGGCCCCAGTTAACTCCCCGGTTAATTAGAGGCGGAACGCGCCTCGCAAGCCTGTGGGGGAAACGCCATGAAGCGGAGAATCGTCGCCATTCTGGTTGCGCTTCTTGCGTATCCGGTCGCACTCCATGCACAGACGTTTCCCGACCGGCCGGTCCGGCTGATCGTGCCGTCGCCCGCGGGCGGGCCGCCGGACGTCATGGCGCGGCTCCTGTCGGACAAGATGGCCGCCAATCTCGGGCAGCCCGTGATCGTGGAGAACCGTCCGGGCGCGGGCGGCACGATCGGAGCGCGGACGGTGCTCGGCACCGCGCCCGACGGCTACACCATGCTGATGGGAAGCACGAGCACGCTGCTGATCGCGCCCGCGATCTACAAGAACGCCGGCTACCACGCCGGGTCGTTCGCGCCGATCGCGCGCGTCGCGGACAGCCGCGAGGTGCTCGCAGTCCATCCGTCGGTTCCCGCCAAGTCGGTGGCCGAGCTGGTGGCGCTGGCGAAGGCCAAGCCCGGCACGCTGAACTTTGCCTCTGCGGGGATCGGAACGCTGCCCCATATCGAGGGCGAGCTCCTCAAGGCGCGCGCCAGGATCGACATCAGCCATGTCCCCTATCGCGGCGGCGGACTGGCGCTTACGGGGCTGATGGGCGGCCAGGTCCACTTCATGTTTTCCACCCTGACCCAGATGCTGCCGAACATCCGCGAGGGCCGCGTGCGCGGACTGGCGGTGACGAGCGCCGACCGCAGCAAGCTCGCGCCGGAGATTCCGACCATGGTCGAGAGCGGGTTCGACAATTTCGTCGTGACGTCGATCTCGGCGGTGGTCGCGCCGCCGGGGACGCCGGCCGCGATCGCGTGGCGGCTCAATCAGGCCGTGGCTGCCGCGCTCAATTCGGAAGAGGTCCGGCAGGCGCTGGCGAAGATGGGCGGCGAAGCGCGCCAAGGCACGCCGGAAGACCTCGCTGCGTTCCTTTCCGTGGAACAGAAGCGCTGGGCCGAGATCATCAAGACCACGGGCGTTTCGCTCGAATAGACGGCGGCGGCGCGCAGGCGCATGAAACGGCCGAGGCCGCGTGCATGGCACGCGGCCTCGTCTTTCACGGCCCGGCTTGCCGGACGACGCGCGATCAATCGATCTTGATGTTCGCGGCCTTGGCAACGGCGCGCCACTGCGCGAGGTCCTTCAGGATGAAGTCCCGGTAGGCGTCGCCGAGCTGAAGATCGGTCTGGTAGCCGAGCTTGGCCAGACGATCGAGCAAGTCCTTGTCCTTCATCATTGCAGAGATGCCCTGCTTGAGCTTGTTCAGGACCGGCTCCGGCGTCTTCGCGGGCGCGCTCAGGCCATAACCGACGATCGTCGTCACGTTCAGCCCGAGTTCGCGCAGCGTCGGCACGTCGGGCAGCTGGTGGTAACGCTTGTCGCCGGTCACGGCGAGCACGCGGATCTTGCCCCCCTCCGCATGTGGCTTCGCCTGCGGCGGCGTCACCAGCGAGACGTCGACCGTGCCGGCGATCAGCGCGTTGGTCGCGGGGCCGAGGCCCGCGAACGGCACGTGGACCATGTTCATCCCGGCGGCCTGGTTCATCAGCACGATGCCGAGCTGCGGCGCGCTGCCGATGCCGGCGCTGCCGAAGTTCAGCTTGCCTGGATTGGCCTTGGCATAGGCGATCAGCTCCGCCAACGACTTCACCGGCACCTTGACGTTGACCGACACGGCGAACGGCAGCTGCAGAACGCCCGCGATGAAAGCGAAGTCGTCCGGGATTTTGTACGGCACGGACGCCTTCACGGCCGGCAGGATCGACAGGCCGTCGGTGACGGTCCAGAGCAGCGTGTAGCCGTCGGGCGCCGACTTCGCGACCAGATCGGTGCCGAGCTGCGCCGCGGCGCCCGGCCGGTTCTCCACGAAGAACTGCTGGCCGAGGCGCTTGGTCAGCTCCGCGGCGATGACACGTCCGACCGTGTCGGTGCCGCCGCCGGCCGCAAATGGCACCAGCATCCGCACCGGCTTCGTCGGATAGTCCTGCGCCGCCGCGTGCTGAAGTCCAGCCGCCAGTCCGGTAACGGCCAGTGTGGCCAGAAGCAATTTTCGCATGACAGGTTCCTCCCGATTTCCGAGTTCTGCCGGCGGCTCGGACGCGGTGGAACGGCGGCCGCCCGGCGCCTGGGCTCGGCGGTACAGTATGTTACGATACTATGGTGTCAATGCGGGCGCCCGGCAGGCGGCCGCTCAGCGCCAGCTTGCAAAGCAGAGCCCGACGCCGGTCATGGCGCGCGAGCGGTACGCCGGCACGTAGGTGAGCCAGTCGAGCTTCAGGTCCGCCGCCGCTGCCGCAACCGCGATCCAGTTGCGGATTTCCGACGAGCCGGTGTGCAGCAGGCGCGGGGGCAAGGACTTCAGCGCCGCGTAATCGTTGTTGCGCAGCGCCGCCACGACCTTGCCGTCCAGGTCCTCGTTGACCAGAAAGTGGCTTAAGCCCCCGGACGCCATGACGCCGACGCGGAGGTCGTCCGGGAAGCTCGCGGCAAGATCGCGGATCGCGGCGCCCAATTCGAAGCAGCGCGCCGGGCTCGGCTGATTGGGCGGATAGTACGTGTTGAGGAACACCGGCACGATCGGGATCGGCGGCTCGGCCATGTAGCGCCGGTGCACGAACGAATAGGCATGGCCCTCGAATTGGTCGCTCACCAATGCCTTGACGGCGGTGATGTCGAAGTTTCGATCCATCAATCCGGCGATGATGTGCGTCGCCAGCGCCGGATGACAGGGATAGAACCGGTCCTTGCCGTCCTCCATGCGCTTGCGCTGGTCGAGCAGATACCAGTCGGCGGCCGGCGCCGTGGGTGCGGCCGCGTTGCGGATCGTCTCGCCGTGATAGATCCCGATCGCCGGGCGGCAGGCGTCCTGGAAGATTTCCCGCTGATCGTCGCCGACGACGATCAGCACGTCGAGCCTGGCCGCCGCGAGATCGGCCTGAAGGCGGTCCATCGCGCCCCAGGTCGTCCGGTGCCGCTGCGCGATCGCCTCCTTGGAAATCTTGGCCGCCGCCGCGGGCGGCGTCGACTTCAGCAACTCGTCGAACGAGCGGGGTGTGCCTTCGAAATCGTTGATCGGCGCCTTGCAGTCGACGTGATCGAACAGCGCCTGCCAGTTCTCCACCGCCGAGAACAACATAGTGCTATGCGAGGTTCCGAATGCTGCTACAATCCGCGCCATCTATTCCCCCGACACGCCACTTTTGCCTGCGGCGAGAGCTTCGCGATCCGCCAATTGGTATGGTTTCATACTAAATGAGTCAAGCCGCGGCGTCGGGGGCAACGGCCCACGTGAAATCGCCACAGCGATTCGATTGGGCGGGGCTGCATTCCGCGGCGGCGCTCGCCTTCGGTTGCGCAGCCGTGCTATTGCGTTGCGGCCGCTCCCCATGGCTGCGGCGATGCGATGGCGGGCCGCCGGCGGCCACGGCCTGGAACCCGCGGCGGAATTGAACCCTATGGCGCTACGACGCGAAGCCACCCGAACCCTCAGGGCCGTCGACCGCAATGCGCAGACGACTTCCGACGACCCGGAATTCGCCGGCATGTCGCAAAGCCTGGGTTATCAGATCCGCTACGCCTATCGCGCGTTCGTCAAGGCGCTCGCCGACGAACTCGGCATTCACCGGCTAACCACGAGCCAATGGTCGGCCTTGCGCGTGCTCTGGGAGACCGAGGGCCTCAGCCAGGTCGAGTTGGCGCAGCGGATGATGGTCGAGAAGGCGTCGCTGACGTCGGTGCTGCAGGCAATGGAAAAGTCGGGCCTGATCCTGCGCACGCGCAACGCCGACGACCGCCGCAAGGTGAACGTCTTTCTCACCGCGGCGGGGCGAAAGCTCAGAGACAAGGTGCTGCCGCTCGGCGCCGGGATCAACCGGCGCGCGGCGCGCGGCCTTTCGGCCGAGGAGGTGCGGCAGTTGCGCACGCTGCTGGCCAAGGTGATGAGAAACCTTCAGAGCTGACGCGCGCCGCGGCGGCTCGGACCGCGACGGCGCACGCCGCCGGACGCGTCATCTCGGTTGCAGCCACTTCGGCAGGAAGCCGTACGCATCGGCGCCGTTCGCCGGCTTGCAGGCGACACCTGCGCCCCGCAAAAGCTCTTGAAGCCGCCCGGCGTTGAACGCGTCGAAGGTCTCGGTGCAGCCGCCAACGTGCGTGCCGCCGACAAAGACCTGCGGGATCGTCGGCGAACTGGTTTGCGCTTTCAGCACCGCACGGATTTTCCCGCCCCAGTCGTTGTTCCGGTACTCGGCCGAGTCGAGATCGATCGAGCGGTACGGAACGCCGTAGGCCTTGAACAGCTTCCGCACCGACCAGCAGAACTCGCACCATTCGAGCGCAAACATGACGACCGGCTGCGCCGCGTCGCCGGTCGCTTCGGCGACGAACGCCTGCGCCTCCAGCGCGAGGATTGCGGGCGCTTCGACCTTGGGCGCGGCGGGCGCGGGCTTCACGTCGAAGCGATAGCGCGGCGTCGACTTCGAAATCGCGATTTCCTCATCCGACATCTCCGAAGCGACGTCGTCGAACAGCGGCGTGCTGAGATAGCGTTCGCCAGTGTCCGGCAACATGCACAGGACGTTCGCGCCCCGCAGCGCCCGCGCGCAAACCTCCAGCGCGGCGGCAAAGGTCGCGCCGCCGGAAATTCCGGTGAATATCCCTTCCTGCCGCGCAAGCTCGCGCGCCAGACGCAGCGCCTCGCCGCCTTTGACCGGAACGATCTCGTCGATCAGACCGGCATCGACGGCGTCCTCGGCGAGCTTCGGGATAAAGTCGGGCGTCCAGCCCTGGATCGGGTGCGGACGAAAGCGCGGATGACTCTCGGCCGGCGCACCGCTGGCGTCCCGCGGCTGGCGAACGCCGCTGCCGAGGACCGGAGAATTGTCCGGTTCGCACACGACCACCTTGGTGTTCGGACTTCGCATCCTGAGGACGCGCGCGACGCCCTTGAGCGTGCCGCCCGTTCCCGCGCCCGTGACCCAGTGGTCGAGCGGGATATCGCCGAAGTCCTGCAGGATCTCCAGCGCCGTGGTCCACGAATGAATATCGGGATTGGCTTCGTTCTCGAACTGGCGGCACAGGAACCAGCCGTGGGTCTGCGCGAGCTCGACCGCCTTCGCCAGCATTCCGCTGCCTTTCTCCGACGCCGGCGTCAGCACCACCTTCGCGCCGAGGAAACGCATGAGCCTGCGCCGCTCGACGCTGAAGTTCTCCGCCATCACGATGACCAGCGGATAGCCCTTCTGGGCGCAGACCATGGCGAGGCCGATGCCGGTGTTGCCGCTGGTCGCCTCCACCACGGTCTGGCCGGGCTTCAGCGCGCCGCTGCGCTCCGCCGCCTCGATGACGCCGAGCGCGAGCCGGTCCTTGACCGAGCCCATCGGGTTGAACGCCTCGAGCTTGACGAAGAGATTGACGCCGGCCGGCGCGAGTTTGCCGATGCGCACCACCGGCGTCCGCCCGACGGTGCCGAGAATTGAGTCGTAGCGCCGCCCCGGCGCAAGAAGCGGTTGCTCGTGGCGGGCGTCCGTGGCGCGCGCGCCGATCGAACCGGCGATGGTCCCGTGCATGATTGTCTCCTATTCAATTCGCCGCCTGACTAAGCGCCGGCCGTGGGCGGCAGCGTGTGATCCGGCGTGGAATTGCGGGCGAACGGAGCCTGTTGCGGGACCGACCCGGAACCGCCATCGCCGTGCGTTTGGCGATACGCGCGCTTCAAGCGCTTCGGTGCGACATCACGTCAATGACGCGGCTGCACGCCGCTGCCGCAGCGCAATCCCGATTTTGCGGGCTACTGCAATCGCTGTACCGCCATGCGGTTCGTTGCGTTCCCTACCGTTAATTGCAATTATAACGTTGGGCCAAATCCCAATCCTTTCCGAGGGAGGAATCCAAGATGAAGAAACTGGTTCTGACGGCTCTGGCCGGCGCGATTGCGTCGGGCCTTGCGGCCGCAACGCCGGCCGCGGCGCAAGAGGTCACGCTGCGCCTGCACACGTTCATCCCGCCGGTCGCCAACCCGGTGAAGCACTTCCTGCAGCCCTGGGCCGACAAGGTGACCAAGGAGTCCAACGGCCGCATCAAGGTGCAGGTCTATCCGACCATGCAGCTCGGCGGCAAAGCCGAACAACTGCTCACGCAGGTGCGCGACGGCGTCGTCGACGTCGTGTGGACGCTTCCCGGCTTCACCCCCGGCGTGATGCCGAAGATCGAAATCTTCGAACTGCCGTTCCTGCACCGCAACACCCACTCGACCGTGATGGCGTTGCAGGAATACGTGCCGATGTACATGAAGAAGGACTTCGAGCCCTATCATGTGCTGCTGGTGCACACGCACGCCGGCGCGCTGTTCATGACCAAGGACCCGATCAACAAGGTCGAGGACTTCAGGGGCATGAAGCTGCGCTCGTATTCGCGCACCAACGCCTGGATCCTGGAGGCGCTCGGCGCGACCCCGCTGCAGATGGCGCTGCCGGAACTTGCGCCGATGCTCAGCAAGGGCACGGTGAGCGGCTCGATCCTGCCCTATGAGATCGCGCCCGCGGTCAAGATGCAGGACCTGACCGAGCACTTCACCACGCTCGCTCCGCCGCAGCCGCGGCTGTCGACGGCGATCTTCACACTGCTGATGAACAAGAAGAAGTACGAGAGCCTGCCGCCCGACCTGAAGAAGGTGATCGACAACAACTCCGGCGCCAAGCTCGCGCCGGTCGCGATCGAGGTCTGGGACCGCATCGAAGTCGACGGCGAGAAGGTGATGCGCTCCAAGACCAGGAACAAGTTCTCGAGCCTGAGCGCCGCGGAAACCGCAAAATTCAAGAAGACGGTGCAGCCGGTGTTCGACCGCTTCAAGAAAATGCTGAGCGACGGCGGTGACGACGGCAACAAGATCCTCGCCGACGTGGAGCGGCTGATCGCCAAGCACGCGAAGTAGGCGGAGGCCGTTGCTCCGGCAACGGCCCGGTTCCGAGCCCAACCGATGGCCGAATCCACCAGCAACGCAGCCCGGCCGACCGACCCGGTCGGCCGGGCGCTCTATTCGGTCGTCACGGCGATGGCCATATTCGGCGGCATCCTGTGCACCGTCATTGCCGTCATGGTGACGGTCAGCGTCACCGGCCGCTACCTGTTCTCGGCGCCGATCCCCGGCGACTACGACATCGTCGGCATCATCGCGGGATGCGCAATCTTCGCCTTTCTTCCGTACTGCCAGATGATTCGCGGCAACGTGATGGTGGACTTCTTCACCAACGGCCTGGCGCCGCGCGCGCGCATCGCGCTCGATGCATTTGGCTCGCTGCTCTACCTGATTATCGCCATCCTGTTCACCTGGCGGCTGCATTACGGCGCGTTCGAGCTTTATGAGACCAACCAGCAGATCGCCGCGTTCAGCTTTTACCGCTGGTGGACGCTGCCGCTGAACATCCTGTGCATGTTCGTGCTCATCGCCGTCGTCGCCTACACGCTGGTCCAGGACATCAAGAACCTGCGCAGCGGACGCGCTCCGGATCGCGCCGCGGTCACGGGGGATTGACGCGATGAGCGAGCTGACCGTCGGGGTGATCGGTTTTGCCGCGCTCATGGCGCTGATCGCCATCCGCGTGCCGATCGGCATTTCCATGCTGACCGTCGGCATGTCCGGATTCTGCTACATCGCCGGCACGAGTTCGCTGCTGAGCTTCCTCAAGACCGAGATGTATTGGCGGTTCAGCTCGTTCGACCTTTCGGTCGTTCCGCTGTTCCTGATGATGGGCAATTTCGCGGCGCGCGCGGGCATCACGCAGGCGCTGTTCCGCGCCGCCGCCGCCTGGATCGGCCACTTCCGCGGCGGCATTGCGATGGCGGCGGTCGGCGGCTGCGCCGCGTTCGGAACCATCAGCGGCTCGTCGCTCGCAACCGCCGCGATGATGGGCCAGGTCGCGCTGCCGGAATTGCGCCGCTACAACTATTCGGGCGGTTTCGCCACCGGCGCGCTGGCAGCGGGCGGAACGCTCGGCATTCTAATCCCGCCGTCGATCGTGCTGATCATCTTCGGCATTATGACGGAAGCCAACATCGTCACGCTGTTCCAGGCCGGCTTCCTGCCGGGCATCCTGGCCGCCGCCGGATACCTGGTCGTCATCGGCATCGTGGCCCGGGTGGTTCCGGGCGCGGGCCCGGCGGGACCGCGCGCCGACCGCACCGAGCGATGGAACGCGCTGAAGCAGGTCTGGTCGGTGGGCGCGATCTTCCTGGTGGTCATGGGCGGAATCTACTCCGGCATCTTTACGCCGACCGAGGGCGCGGGCGTCGGCGCCACCGCGACGTTCCTGGTGGCCGTATTCTACGGCGGCATGCGCTGGCGCGGCTTTCTCGACGCGCTGATGGAGACCGCAGCGACCACGGCGATGATCTTCCTCATCCTGCTCGGCGCGAGCGTCTTCAACGCATTTCTCGGATTCTCGCGCCTGCCGATGTGGACTGCCGATTTCTTTCAGAACTCCGGCTTATCGCCCTACGTCGTTCTGCTCGGCATGATCGCGCTCTATCTGGTGTTCGGCTGCATCATGGACTCGCTCGCCATGATCCTGATCACCATTCCGATCTTCTGGCCGGTCATCGCCGCGCTCGACTTCGGATTGCAGCCCGAAGAGCTCAAGCTTTGGTTCGGCATCGTCACGCTGATGGTGGTGGAGATCGGCCTGATCACGCCGCCGGTCGGGCTGAATGTCTTCGTCATCAATTCGCTCGCCAAGGACGTGCCGATGCTCGAGACATTCAAGGGCGTTCTGCCGTTCCTCGTATCCGATGCAATCCGCGTCGCGCTGATCGTGTTGTTCCCGGCGCTGAGCCTGGCCCTGCCCCGGCTGCTCAGCGGTTGAACACGCAGCCGCGCGGCCCGGTCAGGCCCGCCGCGCCATCCGCTCCCGGGTCGCGCCCGTCCGCGCTTCCAGCCGCGCCAGCAGGCGGTCGAGCTCGGCGATATCGTCGGCATCGAGCTTGCCGCCCGGCGCGCGCACGGCGGCCGACGCGATCGCGCCGCGGCGGCGCAGGATTTCCTTGCGCACGGGCAGACCGAAGCCCGGCTGCTGCTCGTGGCGCAGGATCGGCAGATAGAGATCGAACAGGTCCTCGGCAGCCCCGGCATCGCCCTTGCGGAACAGGTCGAAGACCTCGACCAGCACCTCCGGAAACGCAAAGCCCGTCATCATGCCGTCGGCGCCGCGGTGCATCTCCTGCGGCACGTAGAGCCCGCCGTTGCCGACGAAGATCGCGATCCGGCGATGCGCCGCGCCGTCGCACGCCTTGCGGACGGCGGTGAGCTTCTTCAGGCCCGGGCAGTCCTCGTGCTTGAACATCACGATGCTGGGATGGGCATCGACCAGCCTGACGAAACCGCCCGGCGAGATGAAGGCCTGCGACGACTGCGGATAGTCCTGGTAGCAGATGGGGACCTCCGGCCCGAGCGCGGCGACGACCTCGCCGAAATAGGCTGCGATCTGCGCTTCGGTCTTGAGTCCGATGAACGGCGCAATCATGACGCCGCAGGCTCCGGCCTCCATCGCAACCCGGCTGAGCGCCACAAGGTTGGACGTGCCGGCGTTGGACACCCCGACGACGACGGGAACGCGCCCCGCGACCGCCCGCATCGCGTGCCGCACAAGCTCCGCCGACTCGCCGTCGGACAGCTTCTGCGCCTCGCCCATGATCCCGAGCAGCGTCAGCCCGTGGACCTTGCCGCGCAGGTAGAACTCGATCATCCGGTCGACGCTCGGCCAGTCGATGTCGCCCCGTTCCGTGAACGGCGTTGGCACGATCGGATAGACGCCTTGTGCGGTTGCATCGAGGAGATGTGTCATGGTCTGCGATCCTATCCGTTCGCGTCCGGCACTTCGATGCCGGCCAACAGCCGGTCCACCGCGTCGTGGAACCGCTCCCAGGGCGCCTCGCGGTCGCTCTGGTTGCGCACCACGATGGAACTGCCGGCGTAGAACTTCTCATAGAGCATGTGCCGGCCGGCAAACTCGGTGCCGACGATGTCCCAGGCAAGCTTGTAGAGCTTGTGGCGCTCCGCCGCCTCGATCGACGGCGTCTTCCACCAGCGCTCGAAGCGGTCGCGCAAAGCCTCGTCGGTGACGACGTCGATGGAGGCCGGCATAACCATGGGATAGCCGCCGAGCAAGGTGCGCAGCGTGTCGACGATGCCGGTGTGGCTCTCCTGGCACCAGTTCAGCGCGGCATACATGATGCGGCGGTTGGGAGTGGCATAGCCCTTGGGCCATTCCTCCCACGCCTCGATCTGGCCCTGCACCAGCCCGCCGATCAGCGCTTCGAGCGACACCAGCCGGCCCAGTTGCTCGCGCACCGCCGGGATGTGGTCGATGCCGTTGGCTTTGCAGATGCGGCTCGCGACGCCGACGATCAGGCCCATCTTGGACCAGAAGCGCACGTTCGACTGGTGGTTCTGATAGCAGTTCGCCGGCGTCTCGATGTAGATGCGCCGCGACATCGCCGCGTCGTTGTGCAGGAACACGCGGTCCCACGGGATTTTCACGCGGTCGCAGACCAGCACGCTGTCGGTCTCGTCGTAGCGGTAGGACAGCGGATAGTCGGCTTCGTGCCGCGCATGCTGCGCGTAGGGCTGGCGCGCCCAAAGCGACACGCCCGGCGCATTGATCGGCAGCGCCGCAGTGATTGCCTCGCTCTTGAGCTTGTCGTCGATCGGCGTGAGGTTGCCGATCATGATCTCGTCGGCAAACACCGCGCCGGTCGCGAGCATCTTCATTCCGGAGACGACGACGCCCGACCCGTTCTCGGCGACGACCTGAAGATTGGGATCGTCGCGCTGCTGGCCGGGAAACAGGTCGGCGCTCTTGCGGCCGCTGGCTGGCGTCACGGCGAAGCTGAGGTAAAGGTCGTTGCGCCGGGCGTAATCGTAGTAGCGCAGCAGGTTCTGTCCGAAGCCGGGCCGCAGGCGGTCGAGCAGGCCTGCGTCCATCGCCAGGCCCGTCACAAGCCCCGCCACCTGGTCGGGCGAGCGACCGACGAAGCCGTAGGTCATGTCGGCAATGGCCTTCATCGCGCGCATGCGGCGCACGAGGTCGTCGCGGTTGCGGCAGCGCAGCCAGTACAGCGAATGGCGCTCGCCGTCCTCCTCGAAGCTGAACAGATCGCGCTGCGCGGGATCGGCCTTGCGGTCGTAGATCGCGGCGACGGTGCGCGCGCCTTCGCGGAACGCCGGATGCGCCGTCACGTCGTCGACACGCTCGGCCCCGATATAGACGATGCGGCCGTCGCGCATCCGCTCGAGCTTCTGGGCGCCGCTGATCAGCACGCGCGCTACTTCCGCACCAGCGTCAGCGGATTGGCCGATTCCGGCACGCGCCGCCAGCCGGCATCCGACGGCTCGAACCGCCAGTACTGGCCGCGCGCCGAGCGGAACACCAGTTCGCCGCGGTCGACCTGCCAGGTTGCCGGTCCGAAGCGCGTGACGAACGGATCGCACGGCGGCTTGACCTGGATCGCGAACTCTTCGCCAGCCGCGGTTCGCGACAGCGTGAGTTCGCAGATTGGGCGCCCGGCGCCGGCGCCGCGGACGACCCGCCAGTCGCCGACGGTCTGGTCGATGGTGCGCGGCGGCGGTCCTGCGACAGTGGCGTTCTGGATGAACAGGATGCCCACGCCCGGTCGCGGCGCTTCGAAGATGCCGCCCTCAAGCTCGCTGAACTCCAGAACCGCCTGGCCCTTGGCGTCGAGCAGCCGCAGGAAGTCGTTGTCCGCATGGGCCCAGGCCGAGATTTCGCGCACGAACGGGAAGTGCTCGGTGCAGGCCGGATCGAACAGCACGCGCTTGCCGCCCGGCACGTTGTCCGCGCGGAAGGTGATGGTGCAGGCCTTCTCGCGGTCGGCGGTCGAGAACTCCCAGCTCCCGACCATGGTGCGGGGCACGCTCGGGATGGCGGCTTCGGGCGGCGGTGCGGGCTGCGGCTGCGCCGCCGCAGACGCGGCGAGCGCGATCGAAACGGACAATGCGACAATGACGCCACGGACCATGGCGCAAGGCTATCACACCCGTTTCTTCGGCGGCCAGGGAGCCTCCGGCACCGGGGTCAGCGGATCCTTGCCGGAACCCCAGGCGAGGAGATTGTTCACGACCAGTCGATCCATCGCGCGGCGGGTCGCGACCGAGCCCGAGCCGAGATGCGGGAACAGCACGACATTCTCCATCGCCAGCAATTCCTTCGGTACGTCCGGCTCGTTGACGAACACGTCGAGGCCCGCCGACATGATCCGCTTCTCCTGCAGCGCCTTGATCAGCGCCGGTTCGTCCACGACCGATCCACGCGCCATGTTGATGAAAATGCCGTCCGGCCCGAGCGCGTCGAGCACCTTGGCGTCGATCATGTTTTGCGTGCCGGGACCGCCCGGCACGATGGTCAGCAGGATGTCGACGTCCTGCGCCATCGCGATCAGGTCGGGATAGTGCTTGTACGGCACACCCGCGCGCGGCTTGCGGCTGTGATAGACCACCGGCACCTTGAAGCCGTCGAGCCGCCGCGCGATCGCCTGGCCGATGGCGCCCATGCCGACGAGCCCCACGGTGCGGTCGCGCAAGGTCGCGGGCGTCAGCCGGTACGGCCGCTCCAGCCATTTGCCGGCGCGCAGGTAGCGCTCGGCCTGCGGGAATTCGCGCACGGTGCAGAGCAGAAGCCCGAGCGCGGTGTCGGCGACCTCCTCGGTCAGCACGCCCGGCGTGTTGGTGACGACGATGCCGCGCTCGCCCGCCCATTTGGCGTCGACGTGGTCGTAGCCGACGGCGAAGGTCGAGACGATTTCGAGCTTGGGAAAGCGCGCCATCAGCGGCCCGTCGATGCGCTCGCTGGACACACTCACCGCGAAGCCGCGGATGCGGTCCGCAAGCCCGGCCATGAACGCGTCCTTGTCCTTGGCATCCGCCAGGATGTGCAGGTTGAACGCGGAGCTGAGCCCGTCGACGATGACCGGCTTCTTCGGCCCGACCAGCAGCACATCGATCTTGTCGGCCATCGCCGTCACTCCCCGCGACATACCGGACCTGCGTTGCGGCCGGGTCGCCCGTAACCTGCATTTTCACGGCAGAATCGCAAGCCTAGTGGCCCGCTTCTAACATTCGCATTCCGTTTCAGCAGGCGTGTTTGCGAATGTTAGAAGCAAAGGACCACTAGCAAATTCAAAGTGCTAGTGGAGCTTTGGATTTGACATTCGCTTCGCGAGTTCGCGACGAAGCGGGTCGCGAATGTCAAATCCGCTCCACTAGCGGCAGAAACCGGCTGCCCACGCGCATTGCGGGCGCGCATTGCGCCATGCTAGCTGACACGCCGAACGGCCCACCAGCCGCAGCAGTCCAATAAGGAGCTTTTCGGGATGGCACAGAACACGCAACGGATCGGATGGATCGGCATGGGCCGCATGGGCTATCCGATGGCGGAGCGGCTGCTCAAGGCCGGCTACGACGTCTCGATCTGGAACCGCACCAAGTCGAAGGCCGAGCCGCTGGCCAAGGTGGGCGGCAAGATCGTCGACAAGCTCTCCGAACTGTCCGGCTGCGACATCGTGTTTTCCATCGTGGCCGAGGGCAAGGACGTCGAGCAAGTCTATTTCGGCAAGGACGGCGTGCTCTCCACCAACAAGACGCCGCCGGTGTTCGTCGACTGCTCGACCATCGCGGTGGAAGAGTCGGTCGAGATCCGCAAGCGCCTCAAAGAGCGCGGCGCCGACTTCGTGTGCGCGCCCGTCAGCGGCAATGCCAAGGTCATCAAGGCGGGCAAGCTGTCGTCGGTCTGCTCGGGACCGAAGGCCGCCTTCGACAAGGCCGAGGCCATGATCAAGGTGTTCGCGCCGAAGGGCGTCGCTTACGTCGGCGAAGGCGAGCTCGCGCGCGTCTGCAAGATCGCACACAACGTCATGCTCGGAGTGGTGATCCAGAACCTGATCGAGATCACGCTGCTGGTAAACAAGATGGGCGTGCCGCGCCACGCCTTCCTGTCGTTCCTCAACAACGGCGTCATGGGCTCGATGTTCACCGCCTACAAGTCGCCGGCGCTGGTCAACCTCGACTGGACCACGACCTTCACGCCGGAGCTTCTCCGCAAGGACCTCGACCTCGGCCTCGGGCTCGCCGATGAAGTGGACGTGCCGATGCCGATCACGGCCGCAACCCGCGCCATCCTCCAGATGCACATGGGTCACGCCATGCTGCAGAAGAACCCGGAGGAGTATCTCGCCAAGGACTTCGCGGCCCTGATGGAGACCATGGCGATCTCGGCGGGCATGAAGCTGGAAAGCGAGAACAAACAGGTTCCGACCGGCCTGGAATAGCCATTGGCGTGACACCGAACGAAAGCGCCGCACGATCCGTGCGGCGTTTTCATTTGCGGGGTCTTTGCGGCATCGAGACCCGCGACCAAACCGCATGTACAGCGGCGCCGTCCGGGCGTTATCCTCCGGCCTGAATAAAGAGATCGGGAGGAATGCCCATGGCGAACATCAGCGACGTTTCGATCGTCAATTGGAACAAGACCGAAGCCAAATCGGTGCCGTCCGGACTTGAACGGACGATCTGCAGCCAGGCTCTGTGCGGTTCGAAGACCCTGGACGTCATCCACCGGACGGTGTCGAAGGGCCGCAAGCTCGACGTGCAGGCGGGCGACAAGTACCACCTGGTCTACGTCATCGAGGCGCCGGGCGGCGGCAACATCGGCTTCGGCGGCAAGTCTCACACAGCCGAGGCCGGCGCCGGCGTGCTGCTGGTTCCGGGCGAGTCCGCGCAGTTCGAAGCAACCGGCTCGGACTTGCAGATGCTGCACATGGTGACGCCGAAACCCCCTGCCGCCGTGGAAGCGGGACTGCCCGGAGGTCCGGGATATTTCTTTAACCGCAAGACGCTCCGCCCGCTGACCGATGCCAGCGGCGGCCGCGTGCGCCGTTTCTGCGTCGAGTCCACCGTCAGGCTTCTCGACGGCAGCAGGCTCACGCCGACCAACGCCATTCAGGCGGGCGAGATGCGCTATCACGACGGCGGATCGTCGCCCTATCACCGGCACTTAGGCACCAGCGCCAACCCCGACGGCCCGTCGCACTGCTACATCACGTTCAAGGGCCGCGGCGTGGTCCAGGTCGGCGACGATACCCAGGAACTCGAACCCGGCACGCTGGTGTTTTTTCCCACGGGCGTGCCGCATCGGCTGCGGGCTCACGGCGGACCGCTCGACTACTTCGAGCTGCAGGCCTGGAAGAGCTTCAAGACCGACGTGCTCAGCGAGGAGAAGCTCGGGCTCAAATGGTACTACGACCCCGTGTCGCCGGGCGCCGAGCGGATCGAGTGGGACCAGACCTGACGAAGCGGCCGCTCGATGTCGCCCGAGTCAACCCAGGCCGATTGACGCAAGCGCGGTTTCCCGTGACTGTGTCGCGCCTGCTTTCAAGCTTTCAACCGTGAGGAAAACGCCATGCGTAACCGTCCCGCCCTGACCTCCGCCGACGTCCAGAAGATGATGGCCGCCTGCAAGGCCGAAGCCGAAAAGAACAAATGGGCCGTCACCATCGCCATCGTCGACGACAGCGGCGCGGCACTCATGCTCGAACGCATGGACGGCGCCGGCCCGATCAGCGCCAAGGTCGCGATGGACAAGGCGCTCACGTCGGCCGCAACGCGGCGCCCGACCAAGTTCTGGGAAGACCGCATCAAGGAACGCCCGGCGTTCCTGACCTTCCCCGGCGGCGCCATGTTCCAGGGCGGCATGCCGGTCATGCATCAGAACGAATGCGTCGGCGCGATCGGCGTGTCGGGCGTGCAGTCGCACGAGGACGAGCAGATCGCCGCCGCCGGCATCAAGGCGCTGGGCTGAGCGCACAGCCTGCGTGTCCCGGGCGCAGCGCGGCATGGCATGACGCGCTGCAGACCCGGGACCCCGGTTGCTTCGAAAGCTAAATCGCTCCCGTCGCCGTCGGACCGCCCTGCGGGCGGTGGCGCTTGACCGCGTCCGGGTTGGTCGAGTCGACGCCCATATAGACGCCCTTCTCCCAGGTGCGCTTGAGCGGATCGCGCACCTTCAGCGACATCTTGCCGATGTTCTGGATTTCGATCTCGCAGGACTCGCCGTCCTGCAGGAACCCCAGGCCTTCGTGGTTGGTGCCGCAGGCGATCAGGTCGCCGGAGTTCATAGTCATCACCGTGGTCGCCCACTCGATCAGCTCGGGGACGCGGTGCTCCATGTCGTCGGTGTTGTAGTTGTGGCGCAGCACGCCGTCGACCCAGAACCGCACGATGACGTCGTTCGGGTCCTTGATCTCGTCGGCGGTGGCGATGCACGGGCCGATCGGCGCAAACGTATCGAACGACTTGCCGAGCCAGCTCGTCAGCGGCGTCGCGGGCCAGGTGCGGCGGCCGACCTCGCGCGCCGACACGTCGACCAGCGTGGTGTAGCCGAAGACGGCGCTCCGCCAGTCCTTTTGCTTCACCATCTTGGCCGGTCCCTTGATGACGATCGCCAGCTCGGCCTCGTGCATGAAGGCGTAGGGCACGGTGTATTCCGGCAGCACGATGGTGTCGCCCGGCCCGATCACCGCGTCCGGGTTCTTCATGAACATGTTGAGCGGCCGCGCCTCGCGCTGGGCGTGTTCCCAGTAGTTGGCGATGCAGCAGAGAATCTTGCCCGGCCGCGGCAGCGGCGGCTTGAGCTGGACCTGCGCCAACGGCACGGCGGATCCGTCCTTGGCGAGCTTCTCCAGCGCAGGACGCAGGCCGTCGAAGCCGTCGATGATGCCCTGCATGGTGAGCTGCGGCGTGTAGCCCTTCTTCACCGCGCTCGAAATGTCGACCACGCCGCGGTCCGTGATGAGGCCGGGCAGGACCTCGGCGTTGGGCGCGGATTGAAACAGAACCAGCTTCACGATGACCTCCCCCTCTTCGAACTTGGCCGGAATACAGCACATCCCCCCGGAAGCGGCCAGCCGCACGCGTTTCGCGCATGACAGCTCCGTGTCCCGCGATGCGGGCGAGGCCTGCGGCGAAGCGCGCGCAAATTGCGTCCCTGGATGGGGTGCGATATCGTTGCGACAATTGTGCCGGCCGGTGAAACGGCGGCACGAGCCAGCCAACCCCAAGGACAGGCAACGACGATGGCAGTCATCAAAGTCACCGACATCGCCTATGTGCGGATGCGTTCGCCCGATCTCGACCAGCAGGCGGAGTTTCTCGACAATTTCGGCCTGGTGAAGTCCGAGCGGACCGGCAACGCCCTCTACTACCGCCCGACCGACCCGGTGCATCACGTCCATATCACCGAGAAGGGCGATCCCAAGTTCCTTGCCATCGCCTACCACGCGGCGAGCGAGGACGACCTGAAGGCGGTCGCCAAGGTTCCCGGCGCCACCGGCATCGAGAACATGGACGAGCCGGGCGGCGGCAAGCGCGTGCGCCTGACCGAGCCGAACGGCTATCAGGTCGAGATCGTCTGGGGCATGAAGAGCGTGCCCGAGATTCCCGCGCCGCGGCAAATGCTGAACTCCGGCTACGCGCCGCTCGCGCGTCCCGGCGCGCTGATGCGCATTCCCAAAGGCCCGTCGCGCTGCAAGCGCATCGCGCATGCGGTGCTCGGCACGCCTAAGGTGAAGGAGACGGTGAACTGGTTCCGTCACCATCTCGGCTTCATCTGCTCGGACGACGTCTACGCCGGCCACAAGGACAACCTGATCGGCTCGTTCAACCGCTGCGACCGCGGCGAGACCTTCGTCGATCATCACGTGTTCTTTGCGATCAACCACGATCACGCCGGCCTGAACCACGTGTCGTTCGAGGTGCAGGACATGGACGACGTGTTCATGGGCCACCAGCACATGCGCCAAGTCGGCAAGTACGAGCACATGTGGGGCATCGGCCGCCACCTGCTCGGCAGCCAGGTGTACGACTACTGGGCCGATCCGTGGCGCCGCGTGCACGAGCACTGGGCGGACTCGGACCGCCTCAACGTCAAGAACGGCTCGAACACCCTGCCGGCGGAAGAAGCGCTGGTATCGCAGTGGGGCGACCCGCCGCCGCAGAAGTTCATCGAGCACGTCAGCGTCTGACAACGCTCCATCGGAATGCGAATGGCCGGGCAAGCGCCCGGCCATTTTGTTTGCAGCGGCTCGTGTCCCGGGCGCAGCGCAGCGCGAAGCGGTGCGCTGCCGACCCGGGACCCCGGTTCCTAAAACGCCAGATCAGGCGTCAAGTCGCGCCACTTTGGATTCTGCGCTTCGATCAATTCGAATTTCCACTCACGCCGCCAACGCTTCAAAGTGCGTTCCCTGGCGCGTGCTTCCAGAATGGAAGCATAAGATTCAAAATAAACGAGACGGCCGATCTTGTGCCGTTTGGTGAACCCAGGTACCGCGCCCGACTTGTGCTCACCCATTCGCCTGACAAGGTCATTGGTCACGCCGACGTACATCGTGCCGCGATACCGGCTGGCGAGAATGTAGACATAGAACTCGGCCATCGAACATAACCCGCCTTAACCGGGGTCCCGGGTCTGCGGCGCACCATTCGCCATAGCGCGTCGAAGACGCGCGTAAGCGCGCTTTCGGCTCATGCTGCGCCGCGCCCGGGACGCGCACCTCAATCAGCCCCACACCCGCCGCGCCGTTTCGACCACGACCTCGAGCTTCCGCTTCTGGTCGTCGGGCGTAATCAGGTTGCCGACCACGTCGGAGGCGAAGCCACACTGCGGGCTGATCGCGATCTGGTCGAGCGGCAGGTATTTCGCCGCCTCGTCGATACGCTTGCGCAGCGCGTCGACCGTTTCGAGCTCCGGCACCTTGGTGCTCACAAGACCCAGCACCGCGACCTTGCCCTTGGGCATGAACCGCAGCGGCGCGAACGAGCCGGAACGCTCGCTGTCGTATTCCAGCAGGAACCGGTCGTGCGGCAGATCCGCGAACAGCCGCTCGGCGATGGCGTCGTAAGTGCCCTCGCGGTGCCACATGCTGCGCTGGTTGCCGCGGCACAAGTGAATGCCGAAAGTCACGCCGGGGAAGCCGGAAATCAGCGCGGCGTCGGCCTTCAGCGAGCGCGTGAAGTTCTCGTCCGGGTTCTCGCCGCGATCGCGCATCAGCTTCAGCGACGGTTCGTCGACATAGGCCGTGTAGCCCGGAGCGTCGATGTGGACGTAGCGGCAGCCGGCCTCGGCGACGCTGCGGATCATCTCGCGCTCGATAGCGACCACGTCGGCCATGAAGGCGTCCATGTCCTTGTAGACCGCCTTGGAGTTCTCGTGGTCGAAGCGCTGCGAGATGCGGTCCGGGCCGATCAGCGATACCTTGGCGCGTGTCTTGGCGACGCCGGCGACGAACCGGTATTCCTCCAGCGGCACGTTGCGCACGAGCTTCAGCCGCGACTTGACCGGCCGGCGATGCGAGATCGCCGTGCCCTTCTCGTGCAGCGGAACCTCCCAGCGGCGAAGCGCGGTGCCGCCTTCGACCCGCCGCGCGTAGGCCGAAAGCGTGCTGGTGCTCGCGTCGTAGCCCTCCACCGCCGCGCCGAAGCTGTCCTGGAAGTTGAGCCGCCGCATCTCGCCGTCGGAGATCACATCGAGGCCGGCGCCCTCCTGAAGCGTGACCGCGTCGCGCACTGCGGCGTCCTCGGCGGCGCGCAACGCGGCGGCATCAAGCCTGCCTTCGTCAAACGCCTTGCGCGCGTCGATCACGGCCGCCGGACGAAGGAGACTGCCGACGACGTCGGTGCGGACGGTGCGGAGGTCGGTCATGTGGTGCTCCTGTCTCTCGGCCTGGTGTCCCGGATGCGGTGCAGCGTGAAGCGCAGCGAACGGTGCACCGCCGATCCGGGACCCAGCTTACTTCAAGCAACCGGGGTCCCGGGTCTGCTGCGCATCATTCGCCATAGCGCGTCGAAGACGCGCGTAAGCGCGCTTTCGGCTCATGCTGCGCAGCGCCCGGGACAAGCCTCACACCTGCGTCGGATCGAGAAGTATCTTCCCGAGCAGGCTGCGGCTCTCCACCAGCTCATGCGACTTCGCCGCCTGCGACAGCGGCATGATGCGGTCGATCAGCGCCTTGAACTTGCCCTCCGCCGCCATCTGCATGCTGAGCCGCGCGCCCTCGGCGGTCTCGCCGGTGCGGCCCATGACGGTGATGTGGTTGAGGTAGAGCCGGTTGACGTCGAGCGGCACGATGCCGCCGGCATGGCCGCCCGCGGTGACGAGCCGGCCGTAGCGCACCAGCGTGTTGAACGCCTTCGGGAACAGGTCCGGATCGCCGATGTTCTCGAACACCACGTTGACGCCCTTGCCTTCCGTGATGCGCAGCGCCTCGATGGTGAGGTCCTGCGTGCGGTAGTTCACGCCGCCGTCGGCGCCGAGGTCGACGCCGACCTTCACGCGCTCGTCGCTTCCCGCCGCCGCGATCACCTTGGCGCCGAGGTATTTCGCGACCTGGACGCCCGCGCTGCCCAAGCCTCCGGCTGCGCCCATCACCAGCACCCATTCGCCCGGCTGGACCTTGGCGTGGTCCTGCAACAGATGAAACGCGGTTGGCGCGTGGCGCGCGACCACGCAGGCGGTCGGATAGTCCACGCTGTCGGGAATGAGCGTCGTCGTGTCGGCGATCGCCTTGACGTATTCGGCGTAGCCGCCCCAGGCGTGCACGCCCATCAGCCGGATCGTCTCGGAGCCGGTGCTGCCGCGCAACCGCAAGCCCACGGTGACACGGTCGCCGACCTTGCGGTTGGTCACGCCCCCGCCGAGCTTCACGACCTCGCCCACAGGATCGACCCCCGGCACCAGCGGCAGCGTCACCGGCCGCGCGTACTTGCCCGCGCGCACCTTGGTGTCGAGCGTCTGGTTGACCGAGACGGCATAGACCTTGATCAGCACCTCGCCCGGACCGGGCTCCGGGGTGGGGACCTCTTCGAGCTTCATGACCCCCGGCGGTCCGAACTCACGAATGACGATGGCTTTCAACGCGGCCTCCCAGCACCTTGCCGGGCGATAAGGCCGCACCGTGCCACGGCGGTCAAGCGTAGGCAGCGCATGGGAAAAGAGCGATAATTCCTGCAACAAGGGGGGATATCCAATGCGCACAACCGAACGACTGTCAGTTCCGCGCCTCGCCGCCCTCGCCGCCGGCGCGCTGACCCTTGCCTTCGCCGTCCCGGCCGGCGCGCAGGATTTCTACGCTGGCAAGACGCTGACCTTCATCGTCGGCGCGGGCGTCGGCGGCGGCTACGACCTGCAGGCCCGCACCGTTGCGCGGCATCTCGCCAAGCACATTCCCGGCAATCCGACGATCGTGGTGCAGAACATGCCGTCGCGCATCGGCGCGACCAACCACATGTTCGCCGCCGCGCCTGCCGACGGCACGACCATCGCGCTGGTTCAGCGCAATATGCTGCTGGCGAAGCTCACCCATCCCGACTCGGTGCGCTTCGACATCGCCAAGTTCAACTGGCTCGGCAGCCTCAACAGCGAAACCGCGGTGACAGTCGCCTGGCACACCGCGCCGCACAAGACCGCCAAGGACCTGTTCGACAAGGAGCTGATCGTCGGCGGCATCACCAGTGTCGATCCCGAGACGACGCCAAGGCTCTACAACGCGCTGTTCGGAACCAAGTTCAAGGTCGTCACGGGCTACAACAGCACCTCGCAGATTGCGCTCGCCATCGAACGCGGCGAAGTGCAGGGCATCGGCGACTGGTCGTGGTCGTCGCTCAAGGCGGTGCGGCCGCAATGGATCTCGGAAAAGAAGGTGACGCTGCTGATGCAGGGCGCGCTCAAGAAGGAGCCCGAGCTTGGCGACCTTCCGAGCGCAATGGACTACGTCAAGAACCCGGCCGATCGGCAGATACTCCAGCTTCACTTCACCCAGAAGACCGTGGCCCGCCCGCTGATCGCGCCGCCCGGCGTGCCGAAGGAGCGCGTCGCCCTGCTGCGCAAGGCGTTCGTCGACCTGTCGCGGGACAAGGACTTCCAGGAGGACGTCAAGAAGGCCAAGCTGGAGATCGCCTACGTGCCGGGCGAGGAGGCCGAGAAGGTCGTGTCGCTGATCGTCTCGACGCCGGCCGACATCGCCGACCGTTACGCCAAGGCGTTCACGCCGGACAAGAAGTAGGCGGCCCGCAGCGGATCGGCCCGGCACAGCCGCAGGCCGCCCCGCCGGACGTCCGGTCCCGCCATGGACTCGTGCGCCTCACTCATGCATGAATTTTCCGCCCGCGTTCGGGCGCTGGAGAGTGTCGCATGAGCAATGGGGTGCTGGCTTGGCCCGAAGGCAAGCGCGTTGCCGTCGCGGTCAGCGTGCTGCTGGAAACCTGGTCCGAGGGCAAGTCGCCGAGCTACTTCCCGCGCACCACGCCGCTGCCGCCCGGCTCCAAGGACGTGGCCGGAATCAACTGGTCGCGGTTCGGCGGCAACGAGGGAATCTGGCGGCTGGCCCGCAATCTCAAGGACGTCGGCGTGTCCGCGACCCTGTTCTGCAACGGTCACAGCGCCGAGGTCTGGCCGGAGGCGGTGACCGCCTTCGCCAAGGCCGGGCACGACGTCGCCGGCCACGGCTACCTTCAGGACCAGACGCTGTTCTCGATGTCGGCCGACCGGGAGCGCGAGACCATCAAGAAGACGCTCGACATCCTGGAAAAAACCGCCGGCAAGCGCCCGACCGGCTGGGTGACGCCGATCTACGGCTGGTCCGAGAACACCATGGACTACTTGACGGAGGCCAAGCTCGCCTGGTGCTGCGACGGGCTCGACGCCAGCGTGCCGTACCGGCAGACCACCGCGTCGGGCAAGATCACGGTCATCCCCTGGAGCGATTTCGTCGACAACCGCGCGCTGCGCGCGACGCCGCGTATTTACTTCGAAACCTACAAGGACACGTTCGACTATCTCTACGCCTGCGAGCCCGGCGCGCTGCTCCATCTCGGCGTGCACGCCCACTTCGGCGGGCGGCCGCTGATGACGGCGATGTTCCGGCAGGTTCTCGAATACCTCAAAAGCCACAAGGACGTGTGGTTCGCGCAACATCACGAAATCGCCAAGTGGATTGCGGACCAGCAGATCGAGGACACCGCCTACGCCCGCCGCTTTCCGCGCTCGTGGTGAGAGCCGCTACTTGTCCTTCGGCCCGTAGAAGTCCGGCACCGCGACGCCGCGCGAGATCGCACCGAGCCGCGTCTCTTCCGTGGAGCGGTGTTTCTCGCACACCTCCAGCACGGCCACGATCGAGGCGCGCGGGATGAACACCACGCCGGTGTCGTCCGCCACCACGAGGTCGCCGGGGTTGACGCGCACCGGACCGATCTGGATCTCGCCGTTGATCTCGACCGTCTCCAGCCGCCACTTGCCGGTGACCGGCGTAATTTCGCTCGCCCAAAGCGGATAGCCGATGCCGCGCGAATGGTGCACGTCGCGGATGCCGCCCATGACGATGGCGCCGCGCTCGCCCTGGCGCTGGCCGGTCTGCGCCGACACGCCGCCCATGTTGGACATGCCGGGCACGCCCTGAATCACCAGCACGTCGCCGTCCTCGGCGAGATTGTGCGCCTCGAACTCCGCCATCTTGTTGAGCTGCTTCGCGGCGGCGGCGAGCGGATCGGTCCGCTGGCGGATGTTGCGCACAGTGAGCGCAGGCCCGACGATCAGCTTGCCGGGCAGAGTGGGCCTCAGCGTCGTTGCGCCGATCGCGCCCTCCGGAATGCCCAGCTCGTCCATCACATCGGAGATAAGGCTTGTGCATTCGCCGAGCGCGAGGAAACGCTCCACCACCCCCGCGGGCGGCTTCGGCGTGGACTGCATGCGGATGCGGTCGGCCGCGATCCGGCCGGTCAGGCGCTTTCCGGACATTTCGGTCAACGCCCCAGCGCCTGCGCCATGATCTCTTCGCAGCGCTTGTTCTCTTCCTCAAGCAGTTCGCCCGACATCGCCTTGCGCGTGAACGGCGACGGAACGCCGGCCATGTTCCAGCGGCAGGGGAACACGTTCTGCTCCATCCACCACTTCCCGTCGTGCCCGACGTAGTTGTCGCCGACCTGGTCGACCTCGGTGGTGTATTCGGTGACGAAGCCGTTCGGCTCGACGAAATACGAAAACACATTGCTGCCCGGCCCGTGGCGGCCGACGCCCCAGAGAATCTCGTAGCCGCTCTTGCGCACGCGCCCGGCGCCGCGCATCAGCCCGTCGATGTTGGGCATCTCGTAGGCCATGTGGTTGAGCGACGGTCCGTTGCCGCGCGCGATCGCGACGCTGTGATGGTCCGAGCAGCAGCGCACGAAATCCATCATCACCGTCGAGTCGCTCCACTTGAAGCCGAGCACGTCGACGAAGAATGCGGTCTGCTTCTCGATCTCGGCGCTGTTGAGCACCACATGGGTGAGCTTGGTCGGCCGCGACCGGTCGTCGATGGCCTCGGCGTGCTGCGCCACGTCGGCGGAGATGCAGAGCGGATGACCGTCCGGCGACGTCACCCGGAAGCCGTAGCCGCCGCCCTCGCTCTTGGGCAGCGCGGACGGCGCATCGTCGATCATCGCCCCCATGGCCTTGGCCTTGGCGTGCAGCGCGTCGATCGCGGCGCGGTCGGGCGCGGAGAAGTGCACCGCCAGCATCGACGCCCTGGGGCGCTCGCGCAGCGTCACCACATGGTGATCGCGGCTGGTGCCGCGCAGGTGGATGGTGTCGCCGTCCGCCGACACGTCCTCAAGCGCCCAGACCCTGCGGTAGAAATCGGCGGATTTCTGCAGGTCACGGACCCCCAGTTCGATGCTGCGCAGGCCGTCGATGCGGGGCTGGTTCATGGCTTCGGTCTCCGGGCGTATGGACGACGAGAGGGCTGAACGCCTTATAGCATCCGAACCGCGATCCAGCCGGTCCGTTTGGAAGCATACTACCGCGGAATCCGGCAACCGGTTGCCGCGAACCCTCCCTCCGGCGCATCCCTGACGCGCAGGGACGCTGGTTGCATTCGCAACCGGGAGCGGGCAAATTCCCGCTCCAGAACCGGTCAAAAAAACCGGCCGGATCGCTGGGCAGGAACAAGGCCGCCGGCACGTTGGGCGGGCCTGAGCAAGGGTTCCAATCGCATGGCCGAAAAGTTTGTCGCAAAGACCTCGGAATTCGCCGACGGCGACCGCCGCATCGTCTTCGTCGGAGACAATGAGATCGGCGTGTTCAAGCATGGCGGTCAGTTTTACGCCTACTCGAACTTCTGCCTGCACCAGGGCGGCCCGGCCTGCGAAGGCCTGACCATCGCCAGGGTCGAGGAGCGCCTGCGCCCGGACAAGACCTCGCAAGGCCTCTACTTCTCCGAGACCGACATGAACTTCGTCTGCCCCTGGCACGGCATGGAATACGACATGAAGACCGGAGAGTGCATCTCCGACCGCAAGATGAAGCTCAAGAAATACCAGGTGATCCAAAAAGGGGACGAGGTCTATGTCGTCGCCTAGGGCCGCGGCGGCGAAAGCCGCCCGCAGGCCGACTGTGAAGGCAAAATCCGCAAGGCCCGTGGCCGTGAAGCGGTCGCCGGGCAGCAAGCCTGCGCGCGCGAACGGCGTGTCCGCCGATGCCATCAAGCTGGCGGCCGAGATCGAGCGCGAATTCGCCAAGCACGACGACGCGATTTCGCCGGAGGCCATGCAGGCGCTGATGGGCGCGCTGTGCCGGGTCTATTCGGTGCAGGTGGAGAACGGCGGCAAGCACACCCCGATCGTCGAAGGGCAGTCGGTGAGCCCTACGGCGGTCATGGTCACGGCCAGCGGTCTGTTGCGCGCGGCCAATCTCGCAGTGTTCGAACTCGGAATGTGGCAGAGCTGGACGGGGCGCTGACCGCGCTGCGTCCGAAACGGAACATATTGGGGATCGCCAGGAGATAACGCCATGGACCTCATCGCAGACCGCGGCCGGCGCGTACCGATCGAGGAGTTGAACACCAGCCGATTGCTGGCGCATGCGCGCAAGCAGGCGGCGCAGCGCAAGTTCGACGACATGCTGATCGTCGACGTCGACGCGCACCATTATGAAAACGAGAATTTCGCCGAGATCCTGCCGTTCATGGAGAACGACGTATTCCGCCAGCTCGCCATGTCCGCGCGCGCCAAGGGCGGCCGCGGCGCGATCACGGTGCAGAACGTCGGCTACCAGGACATGGGCGGCCGGGTGACGCGCTATCCGCTGCGCTCCAGCGAGAAGACCCCCGACGGCGCGATTCGCGACGTCGAGCTGGGATATCGCTGGATGGACGCGATGAGCGTCGACTACTCCTGCCTGTTCCCGACCGGCATGCTCTCCATCGGCCTGCACCCGCAAACCGAAATGGAGGTCGAGCTGTGCTGGGCCTACAACCGCTGGCTCACCGAGAAGGTGCTGCCGCACTCACACGGCCGGTTCTTCTCGATGCTCTGCCTGCCGTTCTCCGACCCCGATGCCTCGCTGCGCCAGGTGGAGGCGTTCGGAGACCGCAAGCACGTCGGCGGCTTCATGGTCACCACCGTCCGCAACAATTTCGCGGTCAACGACAACCGCTATATGAAGGTGTACCGGGCGATGGAGGAGCGCGGGCTCGTGCTGTCGTTCCACTCCGGCCCGAACTGGGGCGAGCCGATCTTCAAGAGCTGCAACCGGTTCCTGACCGCGCATGCGCTCGGGTTCTCCTGGTACAACGTGGTCAATCTGTCGAACTGGGTCATCAACGGCATGGGCGAGCGCTTCCCCAGGCTGCCGGTGGTCTGGATCGAATCGGGTCTCGCCTGGATCCCGTTCCTGATGCAGAAGCTCGATCACGAATACATGCTGCGGCCGTCGGAAGCGCCGCTGCTCAAGAAGAAGCCGTCCGACTACATGCGCGACATGTACTACTCCTCGCAGCCGATGGAGATTCAGGACATGCAGGCGCTGGAGTGCACGTTCCGCATGATGAACGCGGAGACGCAGCTTCTGTACTCCTCGGACTATCCGCACTGGGACTTCGACCTGCCCTCGACCATTTCCGACCTGCCGTTCCTGTCGGAGAAGGCCAAGCACAACATTCTCGGCGGCACCGCGGCGCGGCTGTTCAAGCTGCCGCCGCGCAACGAGAAGCAGAAAGAGAACCTGAAGAAGTTCGGCAATCTCACCGCCGCGGCCTGACGCGCGCGATTCCGGACCTGAAACTGCAACGGGCGGCCCGCCGGGCCGCCCGTTTCGCATATCGGGAGCGCGCGGCGGTTACTCGATCCTGATCTTGGCCGCGTCGACCACGGTCTTCCAGCGCCGGGTTTCGGCTTCGGCGTATTTGCGGAACTCGTCCGGCGAGACGTCCCAATGAAACGCGCCCTCGGTGTTCAGGCGCTTGGCGATGTCGGGCTGGGCCATCGCGTTGCGAATAAGGCCGTGCAGCCGCTGCACGACCGGCTCCGGCAATCCGCCGGGGCCGACGATGCCGTACCACGCCGAAAGATCGAAGCCCGGCAGCGTCTCGGCGATCGCCGGGATCTCCGGCGCGATGGTCAGCCGCTTCTGGGTCGAGACCCCGAGTGCCCGCAGCTTTCCGGTGCGCACGTGCGGCAGCAGCGACACGCCGCTGGTGAAGGTGAGCTGGACCTGTCCCGCAATGAGGTCGCCGACCGATTGCGGCGTGCCGCGATACGGCACGTGGGTCATCACGGTGCCGGACGCCACGTTGAACGCGGCCATCGCGATGTGCGCGGCGCCGCCGGTCCCGGCGCTGCTGAAGTTCAGCTTGCCGGGATTGGCCTTGGCGTAGTCGATCAGCTCCTTGATCGTGTTCGCCGGCACCGACGGATGAACCGCGATGAGGTTCGGCACGATGGCGAGCGGCGCGACGTAGGTGAACGCCGCGGGATTGTATTGCAGGTTGGCGTAGAGGCTGGAATTCACCGCCAGGATGCCGATGTGGCCCAGCAACAGCGTGTGACCGTCGGGCGCCGCGCGCGACACCGCCGTCGCGCCGATCCCGCCGCCGGCGCCGGGCCGGTTGTCGACGATCACCGACCGGCCGAGCGAGGGCGCGATCTTCTCGCCGACGGCGCGCGCCAGGATGTCGGTCAGGCCGCCCGGCGTGAACGGAACGACGATCGTGACGTTCGACGACGGCCATGCCGTTTGTGCCGCTCCGGATCGCGGAGCGAGCGAAGCCGCGAGCGCGGCGGAAGCCAACCCAAGAACATCGCGTCGGCGCACGGCGTCCCCTCCATCGGTCGTTGCAGTGGGCAAGTGGGCAGCGGCGTATCTTACCGCGTTTGACTTTCGGGCAATCCGGAAAAGTTGCTATCGTTTTGGCGCGGGCGCGTTGCGTCCGGCAACGGCGGGCACAGGCGATGCGGCGAAGCACGGACCGGATTCTCACCACGCACACCGGCAGCCTGCCGCGACCGGGCGATCTGGTGGCGATGCTGAACGCCAAGGAATTGGGCGAGCCTTACGACGCCAGGGCGTTCGCGGCCCGCATCGCGCGCGCGATCTCCGAGGTGGTCGATCGCCAGGTCGAAACCGGGATCGACGTCATCGGCGACGGCGAGCACAGCAAATTCAACTGGATGGCCTACGCGCGCGGGCGACTGTCGGGCCTCGAAGAGATCGACAGCCCGGTGCGGTTTCGCGGCGCGACGCGGGACTCGATCGAATTCGCGGCGGCCTACGAGGACCTCAAGGTCATGCACGCTGCGCGCTCCGGCGCGCTGGTGGCCAAGCGCACGGCCCGGCCGAAGGCACTGGTGTGCGCGGGACCGATCGAATACGTCGGCCACGCCGAGCTGCGCGCCGACCTCGACAACCTGAAGAACGCGCTGGCCGGGCGGAAGCACGAGGAAGCGTTCGTCACCGCGATCTCGCCGTCGAATCTGGAGCTCTATTACGAGAACCGGCACTACGCGTCGGACGAAGAATATCTGGCGGCGCTCGGCGAGGCGATGCGCATCGAATATCTCGCCATCGTCGAAGCCGGGTTCCTGCTGCAGATCGACGATCCGCGCATGGCGACGCACTACAACCGCGCCACCGACGCGACCGTCGACGATTGCCGCAGGTTCATCGCGCTGCGCGTCGAGGCGCTCAACCACGCGATGCGCGGTATCCCCACAGAGAAGATCAGGTTCCACACCTGCTACAGCACCAACATCGCGCCGCGCGTGCACGATTTCGAGCTGAAGCACTTCGCCGACCTGATGCTGAAGGTCAGGGCCGGGGCCTATGTGGTGGAAGCCGCCAATCCGCGCCACGAGCACGAATGGGCGGTGTGGCGGGACGTGAAATTGCCCGACGACAGGATCGTCATCCCCGGCGTGGTGTCGCACTGCGTCCACCTGGTGGAGCATCCGGAATTGGTGGCGCAGCGCATCGAGCGGTTTGCCGGGGTTGTCGGGCGCGAGCGCGTCATCGCCGGCACCGACTGCGGTTTCGGCACGTCGGGCGCGGGCGACGAGGTTCATCCGGACGTGGCCTGGGCCAAGCTCCGCGCCCTGGTCGAGGGCGCGCGGATCGCGTCGAAGCGGCTGTTTTCCTAGAGCCTTTTGTTTGACGCGTTTTCTTCGCGCGAACCGGGCCCCATTTCGCTCGATGACGCTATTGCCGCGGCCTATTCCGCCGCGGCGGAGGCGCCGGAAAAGCGGTTGGCGGGCCTCGGCAATCCAAGGTTCTCGCGCAGCGTCTTGCCCTCGTAGGCGGTGCGGAACAGCCCGCGGCGCTGCAATTCGGGCACCACGCCCTCGCAGAACTCGTTCAGGCCCGCCGGCAGCACCTGGGGCATGATGTTGAAGCCGTCGGCGGCGCCGGCGCGGTACCATTCCTCCAGCGCGTCGGCGATATCGGCCGCGGTGCCGTGGACCATGCGGTGGCCGCGGGCGCCCGCGACCCGCATGTAAACCTGACGGATGGTCAGGTGTTCGCGCCGCGCCATGTCCATGACCACCTTCTGCCGCCCCTGCTGGGTGTTGGTCAGCGGCACCTCGGGCATCGGCCCGTCGAGCGGATAAGGCGTCAGGTCGAGGCCCACGATGTCCGACAGCATGGCGACGCCAAGCACAGGATGGATCAGCTCCTGCAATCGCTCGAACTTGTCGCGCGCCTCCTGCCGGGTGCGGCCGATCACCGTGAGCACGCCCGGCATGACCTTGATCGCGTCGGGCGAGCGCCCGGCCTTGATCGTGCGCGCCTTGAGGTCGGCGTAAAACGCCTTGGCGGTGTCGAGATGCAGCTGCACGGTGAACAGCACCTCGGCGGTGCGCGCGGCAAGCTCGAGTCCCGCCTCGGACTGCCCGGCCTGCACAATCACCGGCTGGCCCTGCGGCGAGCGCGGCACCATCAGCGGCCCGCGCACCTGGAAGTGGCGGCCTTTGTGGCGGAGCATGTGGAGCTTGGCGGGATCGAAGAACTGCCCCGCCTTTTTGTCCATCAGATGGGCATCGTCGTCCCAGGTGTCCCAGAGGCCCTGCACGACGTCGAGGAATTCGACCGCTCGTTCGTAGCGCTGGTCATGCGGCGCGTGCGCGGCTTGGCTGAAGTTCAGCGCCTCCGAGGCCGCCGACGACGTGACCACGTTCCAGCCGACGCGCCCCTCGCTCAACTGGTCGAGCGTGGCGAACATCCGCGCCACGTGGAACGGATCGAGATAGGTCGTGGTCGCGGTCGAGATCAGGCCGATGTACGAGGTGACGGCGGACAGCGCGCCGAGCAGAGTCAGCGGCTCGAGCCGCATCGACACCGTCGTGCGCTGCCAGATGCTGGGATCGTCGGGGCCGAAAGTGGAGTTGCTGTCGGCGTTGAACACGAAGTCGAACAGCGCACGCTCGGCGGTCTGCGTGATATCGACGTAATGGGGCAGGCTGCGGTTGGCGTCCGACGCTATGCCGTCCTCGCGCCAGGACGCGATGTGGTGTCCGGTGCCGTAGAGGAAGAATCCGAGCTTCATCATGCGCGCACGTCCGCGTTCGACCGTCCGGCGCGCCAGTTTACGCCTATCCGAGGTGCTTTTTGAAGAAGTCCACCGTCAGCGCCAGCGCACGGTCGGCTTCCGGCTTGGAATAGGTCCTGCCGCCGTGGCGGGCGAAGGCGTGGTCCGCGCCGGGGTATTTGTGAATGGTCACGAACGGGTTCGGCCCGAGCCGGCGCTCCAGCATGTCGTTGACCTCGGCCTGCACCCAGCGGTCCTTCATGGCCATGTGCAGCACGAAAGGACGATGGAGGTTTTTCACCTCCTTGATGCGGTGCTCGATGTAGGTGCCGTAATAGGCCACCGCGCAGTCGATGTCGGTGCGGCAGCACATCAGGTAGCAGAGCTTGCCACCGAGACAGTAGCCGACCGCGCCGACCTTGCCGTTGCACTCCGGAATCTTCTGGAGGTAATGCCAAGTGTCCTCCATATCGCGCACGCCGAGGTCGTAGTCGAACTCGTAGTAGAGATCGAAGGCCTTCTGAACGTGATCGGGATTGTGGTCGGATAGTTCCACGCCCGGCTCCTGCCGCCAGAACAGGTCGGGCACGAGGCAGACGAAACCCGCCTCCGCGAACTCGTGGGCGTGCTTTCGCATCGTGTCGTTGACGCCCCAGATTTCCATGATCGCGATGATCGCGCCCACGGGCGTCTTGTCGGGATAGGCGATGTAGGCGCCCATCTCCCCGTCGCGCAGCTTCACGCGGATGTTTTCGGTACGCATCCCCTGCCTCACAATTTCAACAGATTCCTGGCATTGCCGGTGAAGATCGCGTCCTTCTCCGACTTTGAAATCTCAAGCGCCTCGACCGCGGCCACGGTGTTGCGCATCAGCGCGTTGCCCTGTTCGGCGTCGAACGGCGCATCGGTCGCGAACAGGCAGTGCTCCGTGCCGAAGAACGCATGCCCGCAGCGGGTCGGCGCAACCTCGCCGAGCGCCGTGTCGGCGTAGAGCATCTTGTAATACTCAAGCGGATGCTTTGTCAGTCCGGCCTGCTCGGCCGCCGGATTGCGCTCGCTGCTGCCGAAGAAAATCTGCTGGAAGCCGAGCTTAATCTTGCCGGCGAAATACGGGATCATGCCGCCCATGTGGTGACTGACGATCTTCAGCGCCGGCAGCTCGTCGAAAATTCCGGAATAGATCAACCGCGTCATGCAGGCCGTGGTCTCGTAGGGCCAGCCGAAGCTGAACCAGATTTCGTTCTCCGACGCCTTCTCGGTCGCGTAGTCGGAAAACTGCGCGGTCCGCATCGGATGCACCCAGACGCCCAGATCGTGCTCCGCCATGCGGCGGAACAGCGGCCGGAATTCGGGCGCCGACAGCGGCTTGCCGGCGACGTTGGTGAACACCTGCACCCCGCGCGCGCCGAGCGTCTTGACCGCGCGGTCGGCCTCCGCGACCGACGCCTCGACGTTGTTCATCGGCAGCGAGGCGATGAATGCCGGGAACCGGTCGGGATGCTTGCGGCAGATGTCGGCCAGCGCGTCGTTGGCGAAGCGCACCAGGTCCGGGGTCTTGTCCGGCGGGCCGATCAACTCAGGCGGCGGATTGGCGAGCGACAGCACGTGTTGCGTGTCTCCGAACCGGTCGAGCAGCGCACGCCGTGCATCGAGGTCCCATAACGGCTTGAGCCGCGGAAACGCGGCCAGCACCGGATGGCCTGGAATGAGGTCGCCCAGGCGGTCGAGATAGGCCTTGGGCATGAAGTGATTGAAGACATCGATCATCATGAATTGCGTACATTCGCCGCAGGGTTCGGTGAAACGGGCAACGCAGAGTATTCCGGCGCGTGGCGGAGGCAAGCTCCGATCCGCTCGCACGCCCGCCGCGCTTGAACGCGCGAATCCGGCCGAATTCGCGCCTGCCGCACGGCGGAAGCGGGCCCACTCCGCTTGACAGGCACAATGGCTGCCGCCGCCGCTGGAAAATGCCATGCGGCGGTGCAACGAACCCACCGCCAGCGACGATATTCCCTCAATTCTCCCGCAGTCCGATTTGCATTGCTTGAGTTTGAAATGTCGCGATAAAAAAGCGGAGCGCGAAAGGCCGACGGAACGGCGTTTGTTCCATGTCGTCAGGTCGGAGCGCAAAGGCGGCGCGGGGCACAAGCGGCACCAAAGATGCGGACGATCAGTCTGGCCTTTATCCTGTACGTCTTCTGGCTCGTGCTGTCGGGCTACTTCAAACCGTTTCTGCTGATCGCCGGCGCAATCTGCGCCGTGCTGTGCGCACTTGCCGCAGGACGGCTGAACGCGGCCGACGAGGAAGGCCACCCGAACCATCTGATCCTGCGCACGCCGACCTATTATCCCTGGCTGCTTTGGGAAATCGCCAAATCGGCCTGGAGCGTGACCAAGATCATTCTGCATCCGAAGTTGCCGATTTCGCCGACGATGTCCGTCGTCCGCGCCAGCCAGCGCACCGCCGCGGGGATCGCGACCTACGCCAATTCCATCACCCTCACGCCCGGCACCATCACCGCCGACGTGCAAGGCAACGACCTGACCATCCACGCCCTGGTCGCGGACGGCGCGACCGACGTGGAGGGCGGCGAGATGGACCGCCGCGTCCGCGCTTTCGAGGGCGGCGCCTGATGTTCGCAGTCGCCGCCGTCGCCATTCTGGCATCCCTTGCGCTCGCGATCGCGCGCGCCATCGCGGGGCCGACGCTGTTCGACCGCGTGCTGGCGGGCAACACCGTCGGCACGCTGGCGATCCTGCTGCTGGCGGTATTCGGATTCCTGACCGGCCGCCCGGAGTTCCTCGATCTCGGCCTCACCTACGGCCTGCTCAATCTGATCGGCACGCTCGCGGTCCTGAAGTTCTTCCGGTACGGCGACCTCGCGCATGACGACGATGCGGGGGATCGGGCGCGATGACCTTGGCCGTCGACATCGCAAGCTGGGTTCTGATCGTTCTCGGCTCCTTCTTCACCGTGGTCGGGGCCTTCGGTCTCGTGCGGATGCCGGAAGTGTTTACGCGCATGCATGCGGCAAGCGTGATCGAGACGCTCGGCGCCGGATTTCTGATCTTCGGCATGTGCCTTCAAGCGGGCTTCACGCTGGTGACGCTGAAGCTGCTCTTCATCCTGGCGCTGTTCTTCTTCTTTGCTCCGGTTGTCACCCATGCGCTGGCGCGGGCGGTGCTCCATGCCGGAATCGAGCCAAAGCTGGCGGAAGACCGCAGGGCTGCCGCCAAACAGCGTCTCGCGGCCTCCGGCGAGGGGAGGCAGCCATAGAATCCCTGATCAACATGGCGCTGATGACGCTGCTGGCGATCACGACCATCGCGATCGTCCGGCAGCGCAACCTGTTCGGGGTCGTCATCCTCGCCGGCATCTACAGCTTTCTGATGGCGAGCGTGCTGATCGTGCTCGACGCGGTCGACGTCGCCATGACCGAAGCCTCGGTCGGCGCCGGCATATCGACGGTGGTTCTGCTCGGGACGCTGCATTTGACCGGGGGCCTCGAATTGGAGCGGCCGCGGCGCGCGCTACTTCCGCTGTTCTCGGTTGCGACTGTCGCAGCCGTGCTGGTCTGGGGGACGCTGTCGCTGCCGCCGTTCGGCACGGCCGACGCGCCGATCCACAAGCATGTCGCGCCGCGCTATCTCGAAAAGTCGGTCGAAGAGACCAACGTGCCGAACGTCGTCACCGCGGTGCTGGCCGACTACCGCGGATATGACACGCTCGGCGAAACCGCCGTGATCTTCACCGCCGGCATCGGCGTCATGCTGCTGCTGCGCCGCGGGCGCGGCCGCCGCAAGCCCGACGGTGCGGCCGACGACACCGGAGCGGCGAAATGAGATTCGACGTCGTCATCCGTGTCGGCACCAAGCTGATCCTGCCCTTCATTCTGCTGTTCGCGCTGTATGTGCAGCTGCACGGCGACTACGGGCCGGGCGGCGGTTTCCAGGCCGGCGTGATCGCGGCCGGCATGGTGATCCTGGTTGCGCTGACCTTCGGCATCGACCAGGCAAAGCAGGTTGCGCCGCAGGCGCTGGTTCAACGCATGGTGCCGCTGGGAGTCCTGATCTTCGCGGGCACGGGCCTGGTCGGCATGTTGTACGGTCAGAATTTCCTTGACTACAGCGTTCTCGGCCCGGTCGCGCCCAGCGCCCGCGAGCGGGGGATCCTGCTGGTCGAGGCTGGGGTCCTCGTCACGGTCTCCGGCACGATGCTGTCGATGTTCTACGCCTTCGTCGAGCGGGGCCGCTGATGCAGGCGATTCAGGTCTTTGCCGAGCACTACAACTACGTCGTCACCATCTTCCTGATGATGGCGGGCCTCTACATCGTCATCGCCCGCGGCAACATGATCAAGAAGCTGATCGGGTTGTCGATCTTCCAGACGTCGGTCTATCTGCTCTACATCACGCCGGCGAAAATCATCGGCGGCACAGCGCCGATCCTCGATCCGGCGTTCAAGGTCTATTCGAATCCGCTGCCGCACGTCTTGATCCTCACCGCGATCGTCGTCGGCGTGGCCACACTCGCGCTCGGGCTCGCCCTGGTCGTCCGGATCAAGGAGGCCTACGGGACGGTCGACGAAGACGAAATCTTCGCCAAGGACGGCGAGCAATGACGGCGATCTCGGCGCAGCTTCCGGCGCTCCAGGTCGTGCTGCCGCTGCTCGGAGCGGTGCTGGCGGCACTGATGCGCCGCGGAACCCCTGCATTCGCATTGACGCTGGCCATCAGCTGGACGCTGCCTTTCATTTCCGGCGCGCTGCTGTACCAGACGCTGACCGGCGACCCGATCTCCTACCGCCTTGGCGGCTGGGAACCGCCGTTCGGCATCGAATACCGCGTCGACGTGCTGAACGCCTTCGTGCTGATGCTGGTGTCGAGCGTGGGCGCGGTGATTCTGCCGTTCGCGCATCGCAGCGTCGCGTCCGAAATCGACGAGGACAAGCACGCCTGGTTCTATTGCATGTATCTGCTTTGTCTGGCCGGCCTGCTGGGCATCGCGATTACCGGCGACGCCTTCAATGCCTTCGTGTTTCTCGAAATCTCTTCGCTGGCGACCTACGTGCTGATCGCTCTCGGCCGCGACCGCCGCGCGCTGCTTTCGGCGTTCCAGTACCTGATCGTCGGCACCATCGGCGCGACGCTGTACGTCCTGGGCGTCGGCCTGATCTACCTCGTCACCGGCACTCTCAACATGCACGACCTGTCGACGCGGCTGGTCGAAGCCTATGCGGTCTATCCGCAGCCGGTGCTGGCGGGCCTTGCCTTCATCGTCGTCGGTGTCGGCCTGAAGCTGGCGCTGTTCCCGATGCACGTCTGGCTGCCGAATGCCTACGCCTATGCGCCGTCGGTGGTCAGCGCGTTCCTGGCCGCGACCGCGACCAAGGTCGCGGTCTATCTGCTGATCCGGTTTTCGTTCGGGGTGTTCGGGAAAGCGGTCGCGTTTCCCACGCTCACCGTCACCGACCTGATCGTGGGTCTGTCGATCGCCGCGATGTTCGTGGGCGCGGCCGCGGCCGTCTACCAGACCGACCTCAAGCGGATGCTGGCCTATTCGTCGGTCTCCCAGATCGGCTACATCACGCTCGGCGTCGGGCTCGCGAACCAGGCAGGCCTCACCGGCGGCATCGTGCATCTCGCCAACCATGCGATCATGAAGGCCGCGCTGTTCCTTGCGCTAGGCGCGGCGGTGTATCGCATCGGCACCTGCAAGCTGAACGACCTCTCCGGCATCGGCCGGCGCATGCCGCTGACCATGACCGCGTTTGCCATCGCGGGCTTCGGGCTGATCGGCACGCCCGGCACCGCCGGATTCATTTCCAAGTGGTACCTGGCGCTTGGCTCGCTTGAAGTCGGCGGCTGGCCGCTGCTGCTCGCGATCGTGGCGAGCTCGATGATCGCTGTGGTCTATGTCGGCCGCGTCGTCGAGGTGATGTGGTTCCGGGAGGAATCGCCGCACGTCAAAGGCGCGAGCGAAGCACCGCTGGCGATGTTGCTGCCGATCCTGGTGCTGGCCGCGGCGACGGTCTATTTCGGCTTCGATACCCGCGCCACCGCCGGCATCGCAACCCGCGCGGCCGAAATGCTGATCGGGGGCCTGCGATGACCGCGTTGCTGCGCCCCGACTGCCTTGTGCTGGCTTCGATGATCATTCCGCTCGTCGCAGCTCTCGTTATTCCGGTGTTCCACAACCGTTCGAACCTGCGCGAAGGCGTGACCCTGATCGCGGCTGTCCTGCTCTGCGCGACAGTCTGGTCGCTGCTGCCGGGCGTGATGGCGGGGAAGCCGCCGTCCTACGACGTGGTCGAGGTACTGCCAGGCGTGGCGCTCGCCTTCAAGATCGAGCCGCTGGGCATGCTGTTCGGGCTGATCGCCTCGACGCTCTGGATCGTCAACTCGGTCTATTCGATCGGCTACATGCGCGCCCACAACGAGCCGCGGCAGACCACCTACTACGTCTGCTTCGCGATCGCGCTTGCCAGCACGATGGGCGTGGCCTTCGCCAAGAACCTGTTCACGCTGTTCTTGTTCTACGAGCTGTTGACGATCTCGACCTATCCGCTGGTCACGCATAACCGCGACTCCAAGTCGATGTCGTCGGGGCGGCTTTATCTGATGCTGCTGCTCGGCACGTCCATGCTGCTGTTCCTGCCGGCAATCATCGCGACCTTCGTGCTGGCGGGAACGACCGACTTCGCGCCCGGCGGAATCCTAGCCGGCAAGGCCGGGACCACCACGCTGATCGTCCTGTTGGCGCTGTTCGCCTTTGGTATCGGCAAAGCCGCGGTCATGCCGCTGCACTTCTGGCTGCCCGCCGCGATGGTGGCGCCGACCCCTGTTAGCGCCCTCCTTCACGCGGTCGCCGTCGTTAAGGCGGGCGTGTTCTGCGTTGCCAAGATCGTGCTCTACGTGTTCGGTCTGGATTCGCTGTCCGGCAGCGGCGCGAACGTGTGGCTGGTCTATCTCGCGACCGCCTGCATCGTCGGCGCCTCGCTGATCGCGCTGTCGCGCGGCAACCTGAAGGCGCGGCTGGCCTACTCGACCGTGAGCCAACTCGCCTATGTTGTGCTCGGCGCGGCGCTGGCGACCTCGGCAGGCCTGCTCGGCGGCGCGCTGCAGATCGCCATGCATGCGGTCGGCAAGATCACTCTGTTCTTCTGCGCCGGCGCGATCTACATCGCCACCCACAAGACCGAGATCAAGCAGCTCGACGGCATCGGCCGCACTATGCCGTTTACGATGCTGGCGTTCCTGATCGGGTCGCTCAGCATCATCGGCATCCCGCCGCTCGGCGGGACCTGGTCGAAGTGGTATCTGGCGCTCGCGGCCGCCGACGCGGGCTTCCTGATCGTGGTCGGCGCGCTCATGGTCAGCTCGCTGCTGAACGTCGCCTACCTGCTGTCGATCGTGGGTCGCGCCTTCTTCCTGCCGCCACGCCCCGACGATGACGATCACGGGCACGGAAACGGGCATGGACACGCCAACGGCCATGCCGAGGGGGGAATCCACGAGGCCCCGCTGGCCTGCGTCATTCCGTTGTCGCTGACGGCGCTCGGCTGCATCGTGCTGTTCTTCCAGATCGACAACATCACCGCCCTGCTCGCTCCGGCGGCGGCGGGAAAATAGCGGCACCGGGAACGATCCGATGAACGATTCTCACACCGCGCATCATCCGGCACCGGGCGACAAGTCCGGAAAGGCCTACTGGCTCGACAATCCGCGCAACGTGAACCGCATCGTATGGGCCCTCTACGCGGTGTGCGCGCTGCTGTTGGCGATCGACGTGTTCGTGCACAAACACGGTCCGTTCAAGATCGAGCATCTGTTCGGATTCTACGGCATCTACGGCTTCGTGGCCTGCGTCGCGCTGGTGATCGCAGCGAAGGGCCTGCGCGTCATCCTGATGCGGCCGGAGGACTACTATGATCGGTGAGTTCTCTCCGGGCCTGATCCTGATTGTCGGCGCGCTGTTGGTGCCGCTGCTGAGAGGCCACCTGCGCTCGGCCTACATGCTCGCGCTGCCGGGTCTGGCGTTCTGGTATCTGCTCGGCCTCGACCACGGATCGTTCGGGCAGATTCAGACCGCCGGCACGACGCTCGTCACCCTGCGGGTCGACAAGCTTAGCCTCATATTCGGCTACATCTTCCTGGTCGCGGCCTTCCTCGGTGTGCTCTACGCGCTGCACGTCGACGACACGCTGCAGCATGTCGCGGGTCTCATTTACGCCGGCAGTGCGGTCGGCGCTGTGTTCGCCGGCGACCTGATCACCCTGTTCATCTTCTGGGAAGGCACCGCCATCGCCTCGGTGTTCCTGATCTGGGCATCGCGCACGGAGACGGCCTACCGCGCGGGACTGCGCTACCTGGTGATCCAGGTCGGCTCCGGCGTACTGCTGCTCGCCGGCGCGATCGTCCACTACCGCCAGACCGGATCGATCGCCTTCGATCACATCGGGCTGTCGTCGCTGGCGTCCTGGCTGATCTTCCTGTCCTTCGGGATCAAGTGCGCCTTCCCGCTGATGCACAACTGGCTGCAGGACGCCTACCCAGAGGCCACCGTGACCGGCACGGTGATGCTGTCGGCGTTCACGACCAAGCTTGCGGTCTATGCGCTGGCGCGAAGCTACTCCGGAACCGAAATCCTGGTGCCGATCGGCGCGGCGATGACAGCGTTCCCGATCTTCTACGCGGTGATCGAGAACGACCTGCGGCGCGTTCTGGCCTACAGCCTGAATAACCAGCTCGGCTTCATGGTGGTCGGGATCGGCATCGGCACCGAGATGGCGATCAACGGCACGGTGGCGCACGCGTTCTCGCACATCCTCTACAAAGCGTTGTTGTTCATGTCGATGGGCGCGGTGCTGTTCCGCGTCGGAACCATCAAGGGCTCTGAGCTTGGCGGGCTCTACAAGTCCATGCCATGGACCGCAAGCTTCTGCATCGTCGGCGCGGCGTCGATCTCGTCGTTCCCGCTGTTCAGCGGCTTCATCAGCAAGGCGCTGATCATCTCGGCGGCGATGGACGGCGGCTACTTCTGGACCTGGCTGGTGCTGCTGTTTGCCAGCGCCGGAGTGTTCCACCATTCGGGCATCAAGATTCCCTATTTCGCTTTCTTCGCTCACGACTCGGGCAAGCGCTGCGACGAGGCGCCGGGCAACATGCTCTGCGCAATGGCGATCACCGCCGCGCTGTGCGTGCTGATCGGCCTGTTCCCCTGGCAGCTCTATGCGCTGCTTCCTTATGCGGTGAATTACGCGCCATACACCGTCGAGCACGTCGTCACGCAGATGCAGCTTTTGATGTTCTCGGCGCTGGCCTTCACCGTGCTGATGCGGACCGGCATCTATCCGCCCGAGCTGCGCTCCACCAATGTCGACTTCGATTGGTTCTATCGCAAAGGCGGCAAGGGCCTAGCGGTCGCAACGGGCGGCGCGCTGCAAACAGCGTGGGACGGGTTCGTCACGGCGAGCCGACGGGCGACGAGGCAGGTGATCGCCGGCATCTATCGCCACCACGGCCCGGAGGGAATGCTGGCCCGCACCTGGCCGACCGGCGACATGACGTTCTGGACCACGGTGATCCTGGCCGCCTGCCTGATCCTGGCCTACTTCTGACGCCGGCAATCGGCGTCGACAAGATCGGCGGTAATTGCTTCAATAGCGGCGGCTTCGGGCTCGCCACATGACATTGCATCGCCGCCGTCTCGTTCAATCGATCGGAGCGCTCGCCGCCGCGTCCGCCCTGCCCCAGGCCGCACGCGCTCAGTCTTATCCATCGCGCCCGGTCAAGCTCGTCGTCGGCTACGCGCCCGGCGGGGCGACCGACATCACCGCGCGCCTGATCGGGCAGTGGCTGTCCGAGAAGCTGAAGCAGGCGTTCGTGGTCGAGAATCGTCCAGGCGTCGCGACCAACATCGCGACCGAGGCGGTGATCAATTCCCCGCCGGATGGCTACACGCTGCTGATGGCAAGTGCTGCCAACGCCATCAACGCCGAGATGTACGAGAAGCTCAAATTCAATTTCGTGCGCGACACCGCTGCTGTCGCTGGCGTGATCCGGATGCAGAACGTGCTGGTCGTGCATCCCGACGTCCCGGCGCGCAACGTCGCCGAACTGATCCAATATGCCAAGGCGAACCCGGACAAGCTGACCTATGCCTCGCCCGGCATCGGCAGCCCGGGCCATGTGTCCGCCGAACTGTTCAAGATGATGACCGGCGCGCCGCTGACGCACCTGCCCTACCGCGGCGTGGCGCCGGCGCTGACCGACCTGCTGTCCGGCCGCATCAAGGTCATGGTCGACAACATGGCGACCGCCTTGCCGAACATCACCGCCGGCAAGGTGCGCGCGCTCGGCGTCACCACCGCCGCCCGTTCGACCCTGCTGCCGAACCTTCCCACCGTCGCAGAGGGGGTGCCGGGCTACGAAGCCAGTTCCTGGTTCGGTGTCGTTGCGCCCAAGGACACGCCCCGGCTCGCGGTCGAAACGCTCAACGTGGAGATCAACCGGGCGCTGGCCGACCCGTCGATCGCCGTTCGGTTCGGCACCCTGGGCGGCACACCGCTGCCGGGCTCGCCCGCCGACTTCAGCCGCATGATCGCCCAGGAAACCGAGAAATGGGCCAAAGTCGTGCGGTTCGCCGGCGCCAAGGTGAATTGACGTTCAGACGCGCGACGCCCGTTTCCGCGGGCTGACTCATCCTCTCGCCAACCCAGGCAGGCGGCGCTAAAGAGTGCGCCACAAAATCCCGCTGGGTTCTCGATGAAGCTCCTTCGTATCTACCTGCGCGTCCTGGGGCTCCTGGGCAACGTCCGGCGCGTGGCGTGGATTCTCGCGATTTCAAACCTTGCCATCGCCTCGACCCAGTTCGCCGAGCCGATCCTGTTCGGCAAGGTCATCGACTCGCTCACCAGCAAGCCTGGAAGCTGGGCGGCGCTCGCGCCGCTTCTCGCGGCCTGGGTGGCGTTCGGACTGTTCAACATCGTCGCCAGCACGCTGATCGCGTTGCATTCGGACCGGCTGGCGCACCGCCAGCGCTACTACGTGCTGCGCGACTACTTCCAGCATATCCTGCAATTGCCGGCGAGCTATCACGGTGACATCCACTCCGGCCGGCTGATGAAGATCATGCTTCAGGGCACGGATTCGCTCTGGAGCATGTGGGTCAATTTCTTCCGCGACCATCTCGCCAGCCTGGTGATGTTCTTCATCCTGCTGCCGCTGTCGTTGTTCCTGAATTGGCGGCTGGGGGTGATGCTGATTCTGCTAACCGCCCTGTTCGCGGTGCTGACCTGGTTCGTGATCCGCAAGACCGACGCGCTTCAGGCCCGGGTCGAGGAACACTTTTCGGAGCTTGCCGAACGCGCGTCGGATACGCTCGGCAACGTCGCGCTGGTGCACAGCTTCGTTCGCGTCGACGCCGAGGTGCACGGGCTCAAGAACGTCATCGACAAGCTGCTCGCCGCACAGATTCCCGTGCTGTCGTGGTGGGCCGTGATCTCGGTTCTGACGCGCGCGGCCACGACGATCACCATTCTTTCGATCATCAGCGTCGGGGCGTGGCTCAATTTCCAGGGCCTCGCCACGGTCGGCGAGATCGTCACATTCATGGGCTTCGCCGGCATGCTGATCGACAAGCTGCAGAGCACACTGCACTTCGTCAACGGCGTGTTCTACGACGCGCCGCGCCTGAAGGAGTTCTTCGACGTGCTCGACACCGTGCCGACGGTGCGGGACCGGCCGGGCGCGCTCGATCCCGGGCGCATGAAAGGTGAAGTGGAATTCCGCGGGGTGACCTTCTCCTATGACCAGCGGATGCCGGCGGTCGAGAACCTGTCGTTCGTCGCAAGGCCTGGCGAAACCATCGCGTTGGTCGGACCGACCGGCGCCGGCAAGTCGACCGCGCTCGCGCTGCTGCATCGCACGTTCGACCCGCAGGGCGGCGCGATTCTGGTCGACGGCACCGACATCCGAGACCTGAGACTCTCCGCGCTGCGCCGGAACATCGGCGTCGTGTTCCAGGAAGGGCTTCTGTTCAACCGTTCGATCGCGGAAAACCTCCAGATCGGCAAGCCGGACGCCGGCGTCGACGAGCTACGGCTCGCGGCGCAGCGCGCGCAGGCGCTCGACTTCATCGAGGACGGCCGCCACGGCTTCGACAGCCGCGTCGGCGAGCGCGGTCGGCTGTTGTCAGGCGGCGAGCGCCAGCGTCTCGCCATCGCGCGCGCGTTCCTCAAGGACGCGCCGATCCTGATCCTCGACGAAGCGACGAGCGCGCTCGACGCACGGACGGAAACCCGGCTGCTGGCTGCGCTCGACGAGGTGATGAAGGGCCGGACCACATTCGTGATCGCGCACCGGCTCGCGACCGTGCGGCGGGCCGACCGCATCCTGATGTTCGACAAGGGCCACATCGTGGAGAGCGGCTCGTTCGACGAACTGATCGCGCTGAACGGCCGCTTCGCCGAACTGGCGCGCGCGCAGTTCCTGGCGCCGGAGCGAAAGCCTGACGACCCCGGCCCGCAGGCGGCCGCGGGCGCCTGATGCGAACGCCCGGCCCGCCGAAATCTGGATCGCCGGACGACCGGCATTTTTCCTCTGGCGAAAGGCCAGTCCGCTATAGTGGCGGTCAAATTCGAGGGGCGGAGAGCGAAATGTCCCGCGTGATTCTTGCGCTGCGTACCTTCCTGGGGCTGGCGCTGCCCTACTTCAACTCCGAGGATCGCTGGCGCGGGCGCTTCCTGCTGGCCGGCGTCATCGCGGGCGAACTGGGCCTCGTCTATCTCGCCGTGACGGTGATCAACTGGAATGCCCGCTTCTTCAATGCGCTGGAGAAGAAAAGCTGGGAGATGATGGCGCCGGAACTGGTGACGCTCATTTTCCTGGTGCTCGGTGCGATCGCGGTAGGAATGGCGCAGTACTATTTCGGCCAGACGCTGACCATCCGATGGCGGCAATGGATGACAGAACGCTACGTCGGGATGTGGATGGCGGAAGGCCGCCATTACCGCATCCACTTCGTCCACCAGAACGTCGACAACATTCATCTGCGGATCGCGAACGACATCTATCTGTTCATTCAGCGCACGCACGAGCTGGGCACAAGCCTTTTGAGCAGCGTCGTGGCGCTCGCGTCGTTCGCCTACGTGCTGTGGGGCGTCTCGGCCATTGCGCCGCTGCCGCTGTTCGGCGTCGACCTGTCGTTTCCCGGCTACCTGATCGTGTTCGCGCTGGCCTACGCCGCTATCGGCACCACGTTCGCGCACCTGATCGGCCGTCCTCTCATTCCGCTCAACTTCAACCAGCAGCGGCGCGAGGCTGACTTCCGCTTCGCCATTGCGCGCGTCACCGACTATGCCGAACCGGTGGCGCTGATGCGCGGCGAGGCGGTCGAGCGCCAGGAGCTTGGCCGCCGCTTCTCGGCGCTGGTCGCCAACTGGACACGGCTGGTGTCGCGGCATACGGGCCTGACCGCCTTCGTCTCGGGCTACGGGCACATCTCGACCGCGGTTCCGATCCTGATCGGCACGCCCGCCTATCTCGCTGGCGCGACGCCACTCGGCGTGCTGATGCAAGGCGCGCTGGCGTTCCAGCGCGTCGAAGGCGCGTTCGCGTTCTGCCTCAGCTCCTACAGCAAGATCGCCGAATGGAAGGCCATCGTGGACCGGCTGTCGCAGTTCGAAGCCGCCATGAAGGAGGTCGACAGCCCGGAGCTTGCGGGCGCCGCGATCCGCCGCGCGCCGGGATCGGACGGCGCGCTCGCGATCGACGGCCTGGTGCTGCGTCCGCTGGACGGCGAGGCGATCGCCGCCATTCCCGAACTGAACGTGCTGCCGGGCGAGCAGCTTCTGATCACCGGGCCGTCGGGCGCGGGCAAGTCTTGCCTGCTGCGCGCCATCGCAGGCATCTGGCCGCTGGGCGAGGGAACCGTGCAACTGCCGCAGGACGCGCGCGTGATCGCGCTGCCGCAGCGGCGATACTTCCCGCTCGGACCGCTGCGCCAAGCCCTGACCTATCCGACGCCGTCGGAGGCCTATACCGACGAACAGATTCGAGAGGCGATGGCCGCGGCCGGGATCGGCGGCCTCGCCGACCGGCTCGACGAAACCGCCGAATGGAGCACGGTGCTGTCGGGCGGCGAGCAGCAGCGGATCGGCTTTGCCCGCGTCCTGCTGCACCGGCCGAATGTGATTCTGCTCGACGAGGCGGCATCGACGCTGGAGGACGCGGAAACACGCGACCTTTACCGCATGCTGAGCGAGCGGCTTCCCGGCGCGATCGTCATTTCCATCGGCCGGTCGGCGGCGCTCGCCGGCCTGCATCACCGCACCTATGAGATGCGCGCCACCGCAACTGCGGGCGGGCCGCCGCCCGTCGCGGCGCTCGCCACAGCCACCGTATGACGACAACGACGGTCCATCGACCGAACCAACTCCGGAGCCGACGATGCTGAAGATGAACCTGTGGGACGCGAACTGGGATCTCGACGTCGAGGTCTGCCCCTGCGACGTGCATTTCAACGACTGGGTCAAGAAACAGAAGCTCAAGAACAAGCTAATCTACCACTTCGGGACCGGGACGCATCACGTCATCGGCATCCAGCAGGCGATCAACAAGTCCGGCAATACCGTGTTCGCGATCACCGCCTCGAAGGGCGAATACGACACCTACATCGAGCTGTCGTCCAAGAAGGCGCAGGTTTCGAAGAACTATCTCGCCTACTTCGGCGACATCTACCTGACCAACCCGAAGCTGCTGCCGGACTTCGACGTGGTCACGATGTTCCACCTCTGCGAGTTCTTCCATCCCAACACGGCCAGCAAATCCTACGGCGGGGTCGACGATGCCAAGCTGCTGGACATGTTCACCGCCAAGACCAAGCCCGGCGGCTACATCCTGTTCTACACGCGCTCGATGGCCTTCGACCGCGCCCACCCGATCATCCTGAAATGGGAGAAGAAGGGACAAGTCAAGCGCGTCGGCGAATTCAAGACCCTGCTGGTGTTCCGGAAGAAGCGCTGAGGGTCGGCAATGAGCGGGACGCTGTCGGGTCGACTGGCTCTCGTCACCGGCGCCAGCGCGGGCATCGGACGCGCTTCGGTCGACGCGCTGGTGGGGGCCGGCGCGCGCGTGTTCGCCACCGGCCGCCGCAAGGCCGAGCTCGACGCACTGACCCGGCAGCACGGATCGCAGACCGTTCGAGCGATGGCCGGCGATCTCAACGACGGCGGCTTTGCGTCCGAGCTGGCGGACGCCGCGCGCGACGCCGACATCATGCTGAGCAACGCCGGCATTCTGACCTACGCGCCGCTGGCCGATACGACGTTCGAGGACACCGAGGCGATGTTCCGCACCAACGTGCTGGCCTCATACCGGATCACGCTGGAGATGGCGAAGTCGATGGCCGCGCGCCGCCGCGGCCATATCATCGTGATGACATCGATCGCGGCGCGCGAAGTGTATCGCCTGGGCGTGATCTATTGCGCCACCAAGCACGCGCTGTCCGCGCTGACGCGCGGGCTGCGGATCGAATTCCAGGAGCACGGCGTCAAGGTCACCGAGATCGCGCCGGGCATGGTCGACACCGACATTCGCGCGAACAGCCCCCACCCGTCGGTGCAGCAGGCGCTTAAGGTCCGGAAATTCACGGCGCTGACGCCCGCCGAGGTGGCAGAAGCCGTCGTCTTCGCGGCGCAGTCGGAGGCCAACTGCTGCCCCGACCTGATCGAGCTTCGTCCGCGCGGCTCGGCTTAGGGCCTTAGTGGCTTTGATGGAATCAAAGCCACTAAGGCTTTAGGACGGGCGTTCGCGAGCGATCGCGAGCGCCCGTTTGACGTTTCGGCATGCGGAAACGCCCGGCTGCGCATGGTCCCGCGGCCGTTGCAGCCCGGGTCTGCAGGCCGCTAATCTTTCGGATGCCTGCACGAATCCCAACAGGCGGTCCCGGAAGGCGCGCAATGAAAACGGCCCCAGCCACGACCACGGTGGTCGATTGGATCAAGCGGGATTTCGAGGTCATCAACCTCGGCATCTTCTTCGACGCAGCGCTGGACGCCCATCCGGACCGGATTGCGGTCATCGACCTGAGCGAAGCCGAGCCGCACCAGTACACCTACGCCGAGCTTGAGTCCGAGGTGCGCCGCGCGGCGCTGGCGCTCGCCGCAGCCGGCGTAAAGAAGCGCGAGCGGCTGATCGTCTCGATCCCGAACGGCGTTCGCTTCCTCGCGGCCTTTCTTGGCGCGCTGCGGATCGCAACCATCCCGGTGCCGATCAACTTTCGGCTCGGCGCCGACCAGTTGCGGAGCATCGTTCGCGACACCGGCGCGCGCGCCATCGTCGGCAGCCCGCGGTTGACGGCGGCCTGCTGTGACATCGCCGACCGCCTCGGCATGGAGATCAAACTCTCGGTCGACGTAGCGCGCCCGGGCTGGATCGACTACCGATCGCTTTCCGCAAGCCAGCCGGACAAGCGCGTGGTCGAACCGATGGCGTTCGACGACATCGCGTTCCAGCCCTACACGTCGGGCACCACCGGCACGCCCAAGGGCATCGCGCTCACGCACGGCGGCATGATCTGGGGTATCGAGCACAGCCAGAAATACTGGCCGCTATCGCCGTCCGACCGCGTGATCGTCGCGGCCCCGATGTTCCACAAGAACGCCATGCGGGGATCGGTGAAGCCGTCGCTGCGCGCCGGTGCGTCGTTGGTCATCATGCGCAGCTTCGAGGCCCGCAGCTATATGCAGGCCATTGCGGACCACAAAGTGACGAGCGCGAGCGGCGTCGCGACCATGTTCGCGGAAATTCTACGCCAGACCGACCTTCTGCAAAGTCTCGACTTCTCCTCGCTCAAGCGCATCTCGATGGGCTCGGCGATCGTGCCGCCGGAGCTGATCGAGCGGCTGGAGCGGACCTTCAAGATCGGCGTGCGCGAGAGCTTCGGCCTCACCGAAGGCGGCGGCGCGCTGCGCCAACCCTTGGATGGCCGCGTACCGCCGCGCGGCAGCGTCGGTCTCGTCGCGCCCGAGTTGGAGGTGAGGCTCGTCGATGCCGACGGCAAGGAGTCGGACCTGGGCGAATGCTGGATCCGCAGCCCCTACGTGCTGAAAGAGTACGTCAACCTGCCGGAACTCACCCGCGAGCGCATCGTCGATGGCTGGCTTCGCACCGGCGACATGCTGCGCCGCGACGCCGATGGCTTCCACTATTACGTCACGCGCATCGACGACATGTTCTCCTGCGGTGGCGAGAACATCTATCCAAAGGAAGTCGAGAACCTAGCGCTCAAGCATCCCGACGTCGCCAACGCCGCGGTCGCACCGCTCAAGCACGACACCAAGGGCCTCGCGCCCGCCGCCATGATCATGCTCAAAAAGGGCAAGACGCTGTCGGAAGCCGAGTTGCAGGACTTCTTCGCTCATAACGGCCCGGCCTACGCCATCCCGCGCGCCATCCTGTTCGTCGACGCGATCCCGCTCAACGGCGCGGGCAAGGTCGACCGTCCCGGCATCCGCAAGACGCTGGAGGAGAAATTCGGCATGCTGCAAAGCCGGGGGATCGGCCGCGCATGAACGCGGACCGGATTCCCGCGACGATCGGGCCGCATCTGTCCTACGACGCGGTCAAAGGGCTGATGGTGGAACTCGCCAAGGTCCCGAGCCCGCAGACCGAGCTTTACGAGGCCGAGCCGCTGCTGCGGAAGTTCATCGAGATTGCGGTCGCACCGCGCGTCAAGGCGATGGGCTTCACCGACGTCCGCATCGACGCCATGGGTAATCTGATTGCGCACTACGGCGCGAACAAAAGTGGCCGTTCGCTAATGTTGTGCAGCAACGCCATGAACCAGCCGCAGGCGACCATGAAGAACGCCTATTCCGGCGACATCATCGACGGCCGTCCGCATGGCCTGCCCGGCGAGGCCGTCATGGGCAAGGGCCTGAGCGAGCAGAAAGGCCCGATGGCCGCGATGCTGCACGCGATGGACGCGGTGATCCGCAGCCGCGCGCCGATCGACGGTCGGCTCGTATTCCTGTGCTGCGTGTCCGGCGAGACCGGCCGCCACGACGCCATCCGCAACGTGATCGAGGCGGAAGGCGTGCGCGCCGACATGTGCGTGCTGGGCGGCAACGCCAACAAGATCAGCCTCGGCAACCGCGGCCGCATCGACGTGTTCGTGACCGTCAAGGGCGCACCGTCGCACTCCTCCCGTCCGCACGACGGCTGCAATGCGATCACCGGTGCGATGGAGGTGCTGCGGCGGCTTTCGGGATTGAAGCTCGACGCCGTGCATCCGAAGCTCGGCAAACAGACGCTGGCGATCACGCGCATCCGCAGCTTTCCCGAGTCGACGCACACCATCCAGGACCGCTGCGAGCTGACCGTCGACCGGCGGCTGCTGCCGCAGGACGATCCCGAACAGGCGTTCGAGCGGATCAGAGCTGCCGTCATGGCGGTGGACGGCATGAAAGACCCGGCGAGCGGCAAGCCGTGGTCGGTCGAGGCCAGGCTTGGACCGTTCATGTACCCGTCGCTGGTGGCGACGGACTCCGGTATCGTGACGGCCATCACGGAGGCCTCATTGGCGATGACTGGCGCCGCGCCCGAAACGTTCTACCAGCCGAACGCCTTCGACCAGGGCTACTTCAATCACGTCGGCATCGAGTGCTGCAATTACGGGCCGGGCGAGCATCGCTTTGCGCACACCGACCTCGACATGGCCTCGGTCGACCGTGCGTTCGACGCGGCCAAGGTGTTCGCCTTCATGATCCTGCGGCGGCTCGGCAGCGAGGCGTGACCATGGACCGCGCGCAGGCTATCGCCAACATCGAGGCCTACTTCGACGACGGCCGCTTCAAGACCGATCTGGCACGCCGCGTCGCCATGCCGACCGAAAGCCAGAACCCTGACCGCAAGGCCGATCTGGCGCACTATCTGCGCGATGAAATGATTCCGTCACTGGCGGCGCTCGGCTTCTCCTGCCGCATTTTCGAGCAGGCCGGCGTGCCGGGACCGTTCCTCTATGCCGAACGGGTTGAGGACGCGAAGCTCCCCACCGTACTCGGATATGGCCATGGCGACGTGATCCGCGGGCTTGACGCCAAATGGCGCGAGGGCCTCTCGCCCTGGCAACTGATCGAACGCGACGGCCGCTACTGGGGCCGCGGCACCGCCGACAACAAGGGCCAGCATACGATCAACCTCGCGGCGCTCGCCGCCGTCATCGCAACGCGCAGCCGACTCGGCTTCAACGCAAAGTGGCTGATCGAGATGGGCGAGGAGACCGGCTCACGCGGCCTGCGCGAGGTCTGCCGCGACAACAAGGCGCTGTTCGCCGCCGACGTGTTCATCGCATCGGACGGCCCGCGGCTGTCGGCAGAACGCCCGACGATCTTTCTCGGCTCGCGCGGCTGCATGTCGATCGACCTGTGGATCGACGCACGCGAAGGCGGGCACCATTCCGGCAACTGGGGCGGGCTGCTGTCGAGTCCCGCGATCCAGCTCGCACATGCGCTCACGACCGTCGTGGACGAGAAGGGCCGCATCCTCGTTCCAGAACTGCGGCCGAAGCACATTCCGAATTCGGTGCGCGCGGCGCTGGCCGACTGCAAGATCGAGTCCGCGCCCGGCGATCCCGAGACCGATCCGGACTGGAGCGAGCCGGGGCTGTCGCCCGCGGAAAAGCTGTTCGCCTGGAGCGCGTTCGAGATTCTCGCCATGACCTCGGGCGTGCCCGAAAGCCCGGTCAATGCCATCCCGCCGCGCGCCTGGGCGCGCACCCAGATGCGCTTCGTCGCCGGCATGGACCCGAATGGCTTCGTCCCCGCGCTGCGAAGGCATCTCGACAAAAGCGGCTTCAAGATGGTGCAGGTCGCGCCGGCGGGCGACGAGGTGATGCACGCCACGCGCCTTGACCCGGACCATCCCTGGGTGCGCTGGACTTCCGCGTCGATGGCCCGCACCACGGGGCGACCGCCGGCCGTCGTGCCGAACTTCGGCGGCTCGCTGCCGAACGACATCTTCTCCGACCTGCTCGACCTGCCGACCGTCTGGATTCCGCATTCCTATCCGGGCTGTTCGCAGCACGCGCCGGATGAACATTTGCCGTGCGCGCTGGCGCGCGACGCTCTGCGCATCATGGCCGGCGTCTACTGGGACCTGGGCGAGCCCGGCACGCCGGGCTCGGCTGCGTAAGGCCGTCCGGCTTCGTACGGATCGCCCGATATTGACTCTCGCGCCGGTATCGTTTCGATAGCGCCGCCGGTCCATTCTGTATGCGCCCCGATCCGGGGCCATCTTCCGAGGCGCCTTGTGAGCGAAACAATCGCGTCGATCCTGGCCGCGCACCGTTCCGGCGCCAGCGATCCCGCCGACACGGTGGCGCGCTGCTATGCGCGCATCCGGGCGCATGGCGATCCCGCGGTGTTCATCGCGCTGCGCGACGAGGCCGATGCCGTCGCGGAGGCCAAAGCGCTCGCGGCCCAAGGCGCGCGCGACTTGCCGCTCTACGGAGTCCCGGTCGCGATCAAGGACAACATCGACGCCAGGGGCATGCCGACGACGGCCGCCTGCCCGGCCTTCGCATACAATCCCGACAAGGACGCCACGGTCACAGCCAGGCTGCGCGCGGCCGGCGCCATCGTCATCGGCAAGACCAACCTCGACCAGTTTGCCACCGGCCTGGTCGGCGTACGCTCGCCATACGGTGTGCCGCGCAACGCGCTCGACGCGAGCCTCATCCCCGGCGGCTCCAGCTCCGGCTCGGCGGTCGCGGTGGCCGCTGGCCTCGTGCCGCTCGCGCTCGGTACCGACACCGCCGGCTCCGGGCGCGTGCCCGCGATGCTCAACAACATCGTTGGGCTTAAGCCGAGCCTCGGCATGCTTTCGACCGCCGGCGTCGTGCCGGCCTGCCGCACGCTCGATTGCGTGTCGATTTTCACGCTCACCGTGGACGACTCCTTCGCTGCGCTGTCGGCGCTGGCCGGGTTCGACGAGACCGATCCCTATTCGCGCAACCGCCCGTCCGGCGCGATGGGCGCGTTTCCGAAGGGCGTTCGGCTCGGCGTGCCCCGCACCGGGCAGCGCGAATTCTTCGGCGATGCGGTCGCGGCGCGCGCCTACGGCGATGCCGTTGCGCGCTTTGCGTCCCTTGGCGCTACGGTCGCCGAGATCGACATGCAGCCGTTCTATGATACCGCGCGGCTGCTCTACGAAGGCCCGTGGGTCGCGGAACGCTATGTCGTGATCCGCGAGCTGCTGGCGAAAAACCCTGATGCCGTTCACCCTGTGACGCGCGAAATCACACTGCAAGGCAAGACGCCGAGCGCCGCCGACGCGTTCGCGGCGTTCTACAGGCTCGAAGACATGCGCCGCCTGCGCGACCGCGCGTTCCGAAGCATCGACGCGCTGCTGCTGCCGACCGCGCCGACCGTTTACACGGTCGACGAGGTGTTGGCCGATCCGATAAGGCTCAACAGCCGACTCGGCACCTACACCAATTTCGTCAATCTGCTCGACCTGTGCGGGCTTGCGGTGCCGGCGTCGTTCCGCTCGGACGGCAAGCCGTTCGGCGTTACGTTGCTGGCGCCAGGCGGGCAGGACGCGCTGCTCGCGTCGATCGGGCGCGTGTTCCATGCCGGTACTGGGCTCGCAATCGGCGCGACCGGTGCGGCGCTGCCGCCGCTCGCCGCGCTGCCGCTCGCGCCAGCATCGGACGAGATCGCAATCGCGGTCGTGGGCGCGCATCTCTCCGGCATGCCGCTTAACGGCGAACTGACGGCGCTCGGCGCGCGGCTCCTGGAATCGGTGAAGACCGCGCCGGACTATCGACTGTACGCGCTCGCCGGCACGACGCCGCCAAAGCCCGGCCTGCTGCGCGCCGGCCCGGGCAAAGGCGCGGCCATCGAAGTCGAAATCTGGGCGCTGCGGGCGGAGGCGTTCGGGCGCTTTGTAGCTGCGGTGCCGCCGCCGCTCGCCATCGGCACGCTGCGGCTGTCGGACGGCCGGACCGTCAAGGGCTTCCTCGTGGAAGCGGACGCCGCCGCCGGTGCACGCGACATTTCCGCATTCGGCGGCTGGCGCGCTTATGTGGCACAGGCCCGGCAGCCGGAGCGTTAGATCGACTCCGCATATTCCTCGTAAGTGAAACGCACCGTGCCGATATGCGCGCGCATGGCGCTCGCGGCGCGGTCGCGCTCGCCGCGCATGATGGCCGTGACGACCGCATCGTGTTCGGCGTGCGACTTGGAGAGCCTCCCCAGCGTGCGGAATTGCGCGCGCCGGAACGGCTGCACCCGCGCCCGCGTCGCCTCGGTCATCTCCGACAGATAGGCGTTGTGCGCTCCGGAATAGATCGCGTTGTGAAACGCCTCGTTGACCTCGTGGAAGCGCTGCGGATCGCCGACGTGGATCAGCGCGCGCAACCGCTCGTGGACTTCCTCCAGCGCGCGGCGCTCGATCGCCGTCATGCGCTCGGCGGCGAGGCCCGCGCACAGCGCCTCCAGCTCCGCCATGGCCTCGAACATGCCGGTGAGCCGCTCCTCGGTCGGCCGCGCCACCACCGCGCCGCGATGCGCGCGCGCATCGACCAGGCCGCTCGCGGCGAGCTGCCGGATCGCTTCGCGCACCGGCGTGCGCGACACTTGAAAGCGACGCGCCAGTTCCATCTCGTCAAGCGCCGCGCCGGGCGTCAGCGCACCGCGCACGATCTCGTCGGCTAGTTGAAGCCGCAGCTCTTCCGCGAGCGTCCGGCGCACCGGAGGCAACTGAATGTTCATGCCCGCACCGTCCAGATGGCCGACTCGCGCCGCATTGCTTCCTCCTAAGCCGCCGGCCGCGGCGTCGCCGCCGCCACGCCCAACCGTTCCAACGCATGAGCCACGCGCAACGCAATGTCCTCGCGCCAGGGCGCGGCAACAATCTGCACCGCGATCGGTAGCGGCTTGACGGGAATCGGCGCCGCGACCACCGGCAGTCCGATGAACGAAATCGGCTGGGTATAGACGCCAATGTTGGGCCGCAGCGGCATCTCGACGCCGTCCAGCACGAACGTCTGCTGGCCGATATTGGGCGCGGCACAGGGCGTGGCGGGCGCCAGGATCACGTCCACCTCGCGGAACAACTGAAGCACCCGCTCGCGATACCATCGCCGGAACTTCTGTGCCTGCACCACCAGCGACGCCGGAATCACGGTCCCGGCGATCAGGCGGTCGCGGACGGCGGGATCGAAGTCCCTGGACCGCTTTCGCAGCCGATCGAGATGCAGCGCTGCGCCTTCGGCCGCGGTGATGACATAGGCTGCGGAGCGGGCACGCGCGGCCTCCGGAATTTCGATCTCGCGCTTGGCGCCGAGCGCGCTCGCGACGCGCTCGATCGCCACCTTCGCCTCGGGGAACAGGCCGTTGCGGAAATAGCCGCCCGCCACCGCCACGCGCAGGCCGGCAGCGCCCTGCGCCAGCGCGCCCGTCGTCGGCTCCGCGGGTCGCTCGGCGCACACCGGGTCGTCTGGGTCGTGGCCCTGCATGACGTCGTAGGCGAGCGCCAAATCGCTCGCACTGCGCGCGAACGGCCCGAGATGATCGAAGCTCGCGACGAATGGAAAGGTCCGCGCCCGCGACAGCCGCCCGTAGGTCGGCTTTAGACCGAAGACGCCGCAGAACGATGCCGGCACGCGGATCGAGCCATTGGTGTCGGAGCCGAGCGCGAGCGGCACGAGGCCGCCCGCCACCGCGCCACCCGAGCCGCCCGAGGAGCCGCCGGTCATGCGGCCGAGATCGTGCGGGTTGCGCGAAGCCCCATCGTGCACGTTCTCGCCGGTGAAGTCGTAGGCGTACTCGCCCATGTTGAGCGCGCCGACGAGAACCGCTCCCGCCGCCTCAAGCCGCTCGATCAGCGTCGCGTCGCGCGCGGCTACCGGAAGATCCCGGTTGATCTTCGAGCCGGCGCGGGTCGGAAGGCCTTCGACATCGAACAGGTTCTTGACCGCGAACGGCACGCCCGCGAGCGGCCCGAGCGCGCGGCCCTCGCTGCGCGCCTTGTCGATGGCGCGCGCCCGGGCGCGGGCGCGGCCCGCCACGACATCGGTGAATGCGTTCAGTGCGCGGTTGCGATCCGCGATCCGCGCCAGCGCGGCGTCGGCGACCGCGAGCGCCGTCGTCCGCCCCGAGCCGACGGCGCCCGCGATGTCGCTGACCGACGCCTGTTCCATGACTAAGCCTCGAACACCGGCGCAGGCTCCGCGTCGTCCAGCAGCCGGAATTCGGCCACCGATGCGCCGTGCCGCAGCGTGACCGTCAACTGATTGCGAATCTCCGCCATCCAGCGCCGGTCGATCTTCAGGCCGAGCGAACGCGCGCCCGCTGCGATCAACGCATCGAGCGGCTCACCGCCGGCCTGGGGTGTGCGCGGCTTGGGGGTCTTGCGCGCGCGGCTCTGCGTCTTCCGCGCGGGACGCGCCTTGGTGCGCTTGCGGGTCATGAGGTGGCGGCCCGGCGGGGCGATTCGGACTCGGAGCGGCCGAACTTCGGCTGCGGGATGGCCGCAAGCAGGTCGCGCGTGTACTGCGCCTCGGGCGCGGACATCACACGCTCGGTGGGGCCCTCCTCCACGATCTTGCCGGCGCACATGACGATCACCCGGTCGCACAGAAGCCGCACCACGTTGAGATCGTGCGACACGAACAGATAGCTCATGCCGAGCGTTTCCTTGAGATCCTGCAGCAGATTGAGCACCACCGCCTGCACCGACACGTCGAGCGCCGCGGTCGGCTCGTCCAGGATCACAAGGTCCGGCTTGAGCGCGATGGCCCGCGCGATGCCGACGCGCGCCTTCTGCCCGCCGGAAAGCTGGTGAGGAAAACGGTCGAGAAGATCGAGCGGCAGCCCGACCTGGCGCGCCAGTTCCTCGCAGCGCGCGCGGACGGCAGCGCCGCCTTTGATATCGCCAAGGCGCAAGATCGGATCGGCGATGGCCCGCGCCGCCGTGAAGCGCGGGTTGAGGCTGTCGGTCGGGTCCTGGAACACCATCTGGATGCGCTTGCGCAGCGGCAGGCGCGCGAACGCTTTGGCGGGAATTTCGCCGATATCCTCGCCGTCGAACAGGATCGTGCCTTCGGTCTTGTCGATCAGCCGCATGATCATGGTCGAGGTCGTCGACTTGCCGCAGCCCGACTCGCCCACGAGGCCGACGCTCTCGCCGCGGTCTATCTCGAAACTAATGCCGTCCACTGCGCGGAACGTATCGGGCTCGGGCACCGGTCCCCGACGCAGGAGCTTCTTGACCGTGCCTCCGATTCCTTCGAGGCCCTTGCGCGGGTATTCCTTGACCAGCTTCTCCACCGTCAACAGCGGCTTGCGCTCGCCCGCCGCGACGGGGAGCTTCGTGACCGCGGACGCGGCACCCGAGGCGTCTTCCGGCAGAAGGTCGCGCAGCGACACGCCGGGCCGCGGCGTGGCGCGCATCAGCTTGCGCGTATAGGGATGCGACGGCTCGGTGAAGACCGCCCGCGCGGTCGCGGATTCGACCACGTTGCCTTTCTCCATCACCATCACGCGATCGCAATAAGTCGCCGCAAGGCCGAGGTCGTGGGTGATCAGGATCGTCGACATGCCGCGCTCGCGGGTCAGTTCGACGATCAAGTCCATCACGGTCTTCTGCGTCGTCACATCGAGGCCGGTCGTGGGTTCGTCCGCAATCAGAAGCTGGGGACGGCACGCAAGCGCGAGCGCGATCACGACGCGCTGGCACATCCCGCCGGACAGTTCGAACGGATAGGCGTGATAGCGCTCGCGCGGGCGCGCTATCTTCACCTGATCGAGAATTTCGACCGCCTTGTCGGTGACCTCCGACGGCGTGGCCTTGACGTGCTCCAGCAGCACGTCCTCGATCTGCCGTCCGACCTTGCGGATCGGGTTGAGCGCCGCACGCGGGTTCTGGAAGATCATCGATATTTCGCGGCCGCGCAGATTGCGCATGTCGTCTTCGTCGGCATGACGGATGTCGATGCCGCCGAACGTCACCGAGCCTTCTGCGATCCGGCCGGCGCGGTCGAGAATGCGCATCACGGCGTAGGACGTCACCGACTTGCCCGATCCGGACTCGCCGACGATGGCGACGGTCTCGCCCTTGGCGACGGAAATGTCGACGTTGCGCACGGCCGTGACCGTGCCGCGGCGGGTCTGGAACTCCACCGTCAGATCGCGAACGTCGAGCAACGGGACCCCGGCCATGGCTCGCTCACGTCCGCCGTTGCGGATCGACGATGTCGCGCAAACCGTCGCCCAGGAGGTTGAAGCAGAACACCGCGATCATCAGCGCCGCGCCCGGAAAAAACGCGATCCACCACTCGCCGGAAATGATGTTGGCGGCGCCCTCCGCAACCATGATCCCCCACTCCGGAGTCGGCGGCTTCACGCCGAGCCCGATGAACGAGAGGCCGGCGGCATTGAGAATGGCGTAGCCCATGGTCAGCGAGACCTGCACCATCATGATCGGCATGATGTTCGGCAGGATGTGACCCAGCAGGATGCGGAAGTCGCCGTTGCCGGACAGCCGCGCTGCCAGCACGAAGCCCGCTTCGCGGCGCACGTTGGCTTCGGCGCGGGCGACCCGGACGTAGAGCGGGAAATTGATGATCGCCGTCGCGATCACGATGTTGGTGACGGTGTTGCCCAGCGCCGCGACGATGCCCATCGCCAGGACGAACAGCGGAAAGGCCATGATGGTGTCGGCAAGCCGGCTCACCAGGCGGTCGGTCCAGCCGCCGAAGTAGCCGGCCGCAATGCCGGCGAAGCCGCCCGCCACGAACACCAGCGCGACCGAAGTGACCGCGATGAACAGATCGAGCCGGGTCGCGACGACCACCCGGCTGAAGATGTCGCGGCCGAGCTGATCGGTTCCGAACCAATGTTCGAGCGACGGCGGCTGCAGCGCGGCCGTCGTCTTGCTCGCCAGCGGGTCGTGCGGAACGACATAGGGCCCGAACACGGCGCAAAGCACGATGATTCCGAACAGGACGAAGGCAAGCCCCGTCACCGGATTCTCGCTCACCACATGGCGTGCATGGGCGAAAAGCGAATTGGATGGCGGTTTGGGCGCCGCCGATATCGCCGGTGCGCCGGCCGTGGCGGTGTCGCTCATCCCTCAAGCCTCACGCGCGGGTCGATGACGCCGTAGAGAATGTCGATCAGGAGATTGAGCACGACGTAGAGCACCGCCATCGTCAGCACGAATCCCTGCACCGGAGCAAAGTCGGATTGCAGCAGCGCCTCCACGGCGTAAGAACCGATGCCGGGCCAGGCAAACACCTTCTCGACCAGAACGTTGGCGCCGAGCAGAAAGGAGAACACCATGCCGAGCGTGGTCACCACCGGAAGCATCGCGTTGCGGAACGCGTAGGTGATGATGACGGTCCGGCCCTTCAGCCCGCTGGCGCGCGCGGTGCGCACGAAGTCGGACGACAGCACGGCCAGCATCGAGGCGCGCGTCATGCGCGCGATCGGAGCCAGCGAGAACACCGCGAGCGTCAGCGCCGGCAATAACAGTTGACCGAGCGAGGCGCGGAAGGTTTCGAGGTCGCCGGCAATCAGACTGTCGATCAGGTAGAATCCGGTAACCTGCGGCGGCGCCGTGGCGAAGGCATCGAGCCGGCCGACCGGCGCCGGCGCCCAACCGGCGAGATAGTAAAACACATAGACCAGCAACAGGCCGGTGAAGAATACGGGCAGCGATACGCCTGCCGTTGCGACCACCCGGCAGGTGTGATCGACCCATGAACCCTGCTTGACGGCGGCGACAATGCCGAGCGGCACGGCAATCATCAGCGACATGATCAGACCGAACAGCGTCAGTTCGGCCGAGGCCGGAAGGCGGCTCGTGATTTCGGTCGCCACCGGCCTGCCGGTGGAAAGCGAATTGCCGAAATCGCCCTTCGCAAGATCGCCGACGTAGCGGGCGAACTGCTCGGGCAGCGGCCGGTCGAGGCCCAGGGTCTTGCGGATCTCGGCGATGGACTGCGGCGTCGCCGCGGGTCCGGCGAAGTACACCGCAGGGTCGCCGGGCAGCACGCGAGTCAGCAGGAATGTGACGATCACGACGCCGATCAGCGTCGGGATCACCGTCATAAACCGCTTGCCAATCGTCGCCAGCACGGTGCTGCTCCCCGCAAGTTCGAACGGCCAGGGGAAACGGCGTGCGCCGCAGCCGGCGCACGCCTGAAGTTCGTCGTCCGGCTCAGCCCTTCACGATGGACCGGTAGTCCACCTGCCGATGGAACCAGTAGCTGTAGCCGGAGATGTTCCTTTGCGTCGCCACGTTGAGGTAGGGCTGGATGATCGGGATACGCGGCACCTCTTTGTAGGCCTTGCTGATGAAGCCCCTGACATTGGTCTCGTACCTCGCCTTTTCGCCGACCGCGGCCGCGGCGTAGGCGCCTTCGATGAAGGCATCCATGCCCTTGTCGACGTAGCTCGGCGTATTAAAGATCGCGTTCCGGCCGGAGTAGCACCAGAAGAAGAAGTACTCCGGATAGTCCAGCCAGCCGGAGAAGAAGTTCACCATCATCGGCATCGACTTCTTCGCCATTTCGCTGCGCCAGTTGGCGCCCGGCACCTTGTTGATCGCGAGCTTGATGCCGATCTGGGCGAGGCTTTCCTGGATCAGGATCGCCATCGGTTCGGAGTTCACGGCGTCGCCGAGGTCGAACGAAATCGCGGATTCGATCGAACCCGCACCCGACTCCGCCATCAGGGCCTTGGCCTTGGCGATATCTGTGTTGTAGCCGGTCGGCTGTGGCCATACGGTTTCGGTCACGTCGTTCGACTTTCCGCCGAACAACGGTCGGGCATGGCCGAACATCGCCGCATCGACGATCTTCTTGTACGGCAGTGCATAGGCGGTCTCCTCGTTCAGGTTCTTCGCCTTCATCAGGATGCCCTTGGCGCGGTCGATGACCTTGCGCTCTTCAAGTGCGGAGCGCGTGCGCTCCAGTTCGTCCTGCAGCCGCGCGAATGCGTTGAAGCGCGAGATGCACAGATCGAGGATGTTCTTGATGCGCTCCTTGCGCAGACCGCCGACGATGTAGGCCGACACGCCGGCGTCGACCGCCGCCTCGATGGAGGCCGCGTCGCTCTGGTCGACGAACATCGCGACCGGCCGCTTCACCGCGCGGCTGACCTGGAACATCTGCTCCAGCACGTCGCGGCTCGGATTTTCCAGGTCGATCAGGATGACGTCGGGATCGATGGCATAGACCCGTGCCAGCAGATGCGCGGTCTCGGCGATATGCACGACCTGAACGTGGCCCGCCTCACGCAATCCCTCCTCAAGGATTGCGGCGCGCACCGGGTTCGCATCGACGATGACGATCTTGAAGGACGGGTCCATGACGGTCGCATTCTGGCTTCAAGCCCCGTGCCAGAGCCGGGCCGGTCTATAAAGTCCATTAAGATCAGATGATTGGCGCATTCCGGGCGTTGCATCGAAGCGTCGTCCCGGCGCCCCTGCCCGCGGAAAGCGCACAACGGGCGACTTTTGGGCAGTGCGGCCCGGTTGCCGCCTCTGAGGGCAAGCGGCGGCGCACAACCGGCGCACCCAAGGCACCTTTGCGATGGTGGAACCAACGAACGTGGGCCGCGTTTTCCAAGCGCCCTTCACGGGAGCTCGGATATGACACTCGGCACCGTTCTTCTCATCGTTGTTATCGTCCTGCTGATCGGCGCGTTGCCGTCGTGGCCGTATAGCTCCGGATGGGGCTACTACCCGTCCGGAGGCATCGGATTGATCCTGGTGATCCTGCTGATTCTCTTGTTGCTGGGCCGGATATGACGGCGCGCACGGCTCAGATGATGTCGTCGTCCATCAGGGCACGAACCGCCGCGCCGTCCATGTCGTCGTACTGACCGCTTCGCAGCGACCAGAGAAACGCAGCGAGGCCGGTGAGGCCCAGCGCCAGCGCGATCGGGACGAGATAGATCAGGACATCCACGACGCACCTTCGCTCGACGAACGCTTGCGCGCGCGCAGCGCGTTGAGCGTCACCAGGATCGACGAGCCGGACATGGCCGCCGCCGCAATCAGCGGCGTGGCATAGCCCGCGATCGCGACCGGCACCGCCACGACGTTGTAGATTACGGCGAGCCAGAGGTTCTGCATCATCAACGCACGGGCGCGCCGGGCGATCCCGACTGCCGACACGACCGGCGCGATCCGCTCGCCAAGGAACACGCCGTCGGCCTGGGCCTGCGCGATGTCGGCGGCGGTGATCGGCGAGAGCGACACATGAGCGGCGGCGAGAGCCGGCGCGTCGTTCAGGCCGTCGCCGACCATCAGCACGCGGCGGCGCGCGCGCTTCATCTCTTCGAGCAGCGCAATCTTGTCGGCCGGCTTCAAACCGCCGTGCCACGACGCGATGCCGAGTTCGGCGGCAACAGGCGCGACGGCCGACGGGCGGTCGCCGGAGAGAATGTGAATTTCCAGCCCGAGCGACTTCAGCGCGCGCGCAGCCTCTATCGCGTCCGGACGAAGTTTCTGTCGGATCACCAGCGGCCAGAATTGGCCGCCCCATGCGAACATCAGCGTGGACGCGCCGTCCGCCGCCGCGCCGGGCGCCGTCTCGGAGCCGCAGAATGCCGGGCTGCCGAGCCGCGCTTCGGCGCAATCGACCAGTGCGCGGACGCCGCGGCCGGTCTCCTCCGTCGCGCCGTCGTACGGCAAGCGTTGCCGTGCCACTGCAGCAACCGCACGCGCCAGCGGATGATGGCTGGACAGCGCAAGGCGTGCCGCGCGCTCCAGCATGTCCGGCGGAATGTCGGCGGCGTTGTCGACCTGCGGCTCAGGCAGCGTGAGCGTGCCGGTCTTGTCGAACACCACCGTATCGGCCTCGGCGAGGCGCTCGATGGCGTCGCCTGAATTGAGGATCAGCCCGCAGCGGAACATCGCGCCAGAGGCGACGACCTGCACCGCCGGGATCGCCAGCGCCAGCGCGCAGGGACAGGTGATGATCAGCACCGCGATGCCGGTCACGATCGCCTGGTGCAGCGACGCGCCGGCGATCAGCCATCCCGCCACCGACATCGCCGCGGTGACATGCACCACCGGCGCGTAGCGCGATGCCGCGCGATCTGCGAGCTGCACGATGTTCGACTTCGCAGTCACGGCCCGGTCGAGCAGGCGCTGCACCTCGTCGAGCAGCGAGCCTGCGGCGACGGCGGTGACCCGCATGACCAGCGCGCCGTGGAAATTCCGGCTGCCGGCATAGATCGCCTCGCCGGCATAGATCGGGCGCTGCAGCGTTTCGCCGGTCACGAGGCTTTCGTCGATCTCCGACGCGCCCGAAACCACGACGCCGTCCGCCGGCACGCGCTCGCCCGGCCGCACCAGCAGGCGGTCGCCCGGCTGCAACGCCGAAACCGGTACTGTCGCAAGCTCGTTGTCGTCCTCGAAGCGGTGCGCCACCTCGGCCTTCAGCGCCGCGAGATTGCCGGCAAAGGCCCGCGTCTTGCGACGCATGGCGTGATCGAGATAGCGCCCGCACAATAGGAAGAACAGCAGCATGATCGCCGAGTCGAAATAGGCGTGCTGCGCGTGCGTGGCGGTTTCGTAGAGCGACAGCGCGAGCGCCAGCGTTACACCGATCGAGATCGGTACGTCCATGTTCACGTGCCCGCCGAGGATGGTGCGGATGGCGCTGCGGAAGAACGGCTGGCCGGCATAGGCCGCGGCCGGCAATGCGATCAGCGCCGACAGCCAATGGAACAAGTCGCGCGTCTCCTGCGTCATGTCGGAGACGTGACCCGACCACACCGACACCGACATCAGCATGATGTTCATTGCCGCGAAGCCCGCAACCGCGAGACATTTCAGGAGCCAGCGACCCATTCGGGCCTCGTCGGCTTCCGCGCTCTGCGGCCGGAACGGCTGCGCCCGGTAGCCGATTCGCTCCAGCTCAAGGATGATGTCGCCCGCGCTCAGCGCACTGTCATTCCAGTCGACGGCGAGCCGGCGGTCGGTGAAATTCAGCCGCGCCTGCGCAACACCACGGACCTGCTTCAGGCCGCTTTCGATCTTGCGGATGCAACTCGCGCAGCCGACGCCCTCGACCGCGAGGTCCATGTGCGCGGCGCCTGCCGGCGTCCGGGTCACGAACATGGAAAGGTCAAGCGTCTCGGACATTAGACTCTCACTTCAGAACGATGCGGCTCTTGGAGCGGAACACGCGCTCCTCGCCGCGCATGAGTTCGATTGCGAGATCGCGCTGTCCCTCGATGGCTTCGACCGTTCCGGCAAAGCGGCCCGGCGACACTTCGGCTGCATCGACGCGCCTGTCCTGCCGTCGATCCGTGGGGTGTGCCAGAGCGACGGCGGCTGTCAGTCCGGTCTGCGTGCGCCCTGTGGCGTCGCGCACGGCGATCTCGATCCGCTGCCGGTCGCCCAGCCGCGTCACGCTCGCCTGCACGCGCCAGTCGCGCGCGTCCTGCGCCCGCGACGCCGCAATCTCCTTTGCGAACTGCAATCCCGCCCGGTACGAGCTTTGCGTTTCGACGCCGCCGAAGGTCGACACCGCCGCGCGGATCATGATCGCGTTCACGCCCGCGACCACGGCGAAGAACGCGACCAGACACACCAGCACGGTGCGCCCCGTCAGCTCCCGCGGTGGCGGCACCGTTTCTTGCGCCGATCTCTCGCTCGTCATCATCAGGGCCCCCGGAAATGATTGTTCGTGTCGGCGCGCTCGCCGGTCGCGGGATCGTAGATGTGAAATCCGACCGGCACCGACGGCGGCAGCGCACCGCTGCGGCTCGTCACCAGAACCCGGAACTCGCGGGTCTGGTCGGGACCGACCGCGAGCATGAGGCGGCCATCGGCACGCGGCGGCGCGCCTGCTATTTCGACCGTCGCGCCCGGCAGGCCGGAAACCACCAGCGTGAACTCGCGCGACATGAGCTGCTTGTTGACGATGCGCACCGTGTAGGCGTTTCGGATCGCGCCGTCGGACAGCCGAACGAACATCGGATTGCGGTCGTGAATGACGGCGATCGACTCGCTGGTCCGTGTCGCGAGCGCATAGAGCATGACCCCGCCCACAATCGCGATGACCGCGGCGTACAGCACCGTCCGCATGCGCACGATGTCGAACCGCTGCGGCTGGCCCTGCTGGCGGCGATGGATGTTCAGATCCGTGTCGTAGGCGATCAACCGCGCCGGCCGGCCGATCTTGGCCATCACCGTGTCGCAGGCGTCGATGCACAGGCCGCACTGGATGCAGCCGAGACTGGCGCCCTGCCGGATATCGACACCGGTCGGGCAGACATAGACGCACTGATTGCAGTCGATGCAATCGCCCACCGGCTCGCCCTTCGCGCGCAGCGCCTCGCTCTTTTTCAGCGAGTTGCGCGGCTCGCCGCGGTCGTAGCGGTAGGTGACGTTGAGCGCGTGCTCGTCGGTCAGCGCGGCCTGAATGCGCGGCCACGGACACATGTAGAGGCACACCTGCTCGCGAAGGTGGCCGGCGAGGAAATAGGTCGTGACCGTCAGGATGCCGATCCAGCCGTAGGCGATGAGCGGCGCCTGGAAGGTGGCGAGATCGCGCACCAGGGTCGGCGCGTCGGCGAAGTAGAGCACCCACGCACCACCGGTCCACCACGCGATCATCAGCCATAGGAAATGTTTGACGCCCGCGCGCGCCAGCCGCTCGGCAGTCCACGGTCCCGCGTCGCGGCGCATGTGCTCGCGGCGGTCGCCTTCGACGAGCCGCTCAACCGCCAGGAAAAGATCGGTCCAGACCGTCTGCGGGCACAGGTAGCCGCACCACACGCGGCCCGCGACCGCGTTCATCAGGAACAGCGCCATCGCGGCCAGGATCAGGAGGCCGGTGAAGTAGTAGACCTCCTGCGGCCACAGCTCGATGAAGAAGAAGTAGAACCGGCTTCCGGGGAAATCGACCAGCACCGCCTGGCCCGGCGCGTTCGGACCGCGGTCCCAGCGCACGAACGGCAGGCCGTAGTAGATGCCGAGCGTGACCAGCAACACGATCCATTTGATCCGCCGATACGTGCCGGTGACGCGCTGCGGATAGATCTTGCGCCGCGGCACATAGAGCGGCGTGTCGTCGTCAGGCTCGTCGAACTGCGTTGTGTCGTTGACGGCGACGAGCCGCGCTTTCGGAGCGGCGGCCACCGATTCCGGTTCGCTCCCCGCGCCTCGCGGTGTCGTCATCAACGAACCCTGCGCAGCAGACACGGTTCACCTCTCGCCGCCGCCCAGCGTATGCACGTAGACCGTCAGCGCCTTGATGGTCGTGTCGTCGAGGCGGCCGGCCCAGGCCGGCATCACCGCGCCGCGGCCGTTCCAGATTCCGTCGACGATCGCCGCGCGATCGGCACCGTAGAGCCATATGCTGTCGGTCACGTTGGGCGCGCCGACCTCGCGCTTCCCCTTGCCGTCATCGCCGTGGCACGACGCGCATTGCGCGGCAAAGACCTGCTTGCCGAGCGTCAGGTTGGCGTTGGCGCCGACGGGAAGCCCGGCCATCGACAGAACATGGTCCGCCGCGGCCTCGATCTCCGGACGCTTCATGATGTTGTCGCGGCCGAACGCGGGCATCGAACCGAGCCGCGTCTTGGGATCGGCGGACCGGATTCCATGGCGGATGGTGGCCTCGATGTCGTCGAGCTTGCCGCCCCACAGCCACTCGTCATCGTTGAGATTCGGATAGCCCTTGGCGCCGCCGCCGCCTGGACCGTGGCACGGCGCGCAATTGTCGCCGAACGCGGGACGGCCAAGCGCGCGCGCGAAGTCCAGCAACTGGGGGTCCGAAGCGATCTCAGCCGCCGAAGCGGCGCCGAGCTTATCCATCAGCGGACCGCGCTGCGCCTTGAGCGCCGCCAGATCGGACACGATGGCCTCGCGCGAGTGCCACCCGAACGTGCCGGTCGTGTAGCTCGCGACCAGCGGCCACGACGGATAGACGATCCAGTAGCCGATCGACCAGACGATGGTCGCGTAGAAGATCCAAAGCCACCACCGCGGCAGCGGCGTGTTCAGCTCGCGAATGCCGTCCCACTCGTGACCGGTCGTTTGCGTGCCGGTGTAAGAGTCGAACTCGGGTTGCGTTCGGTCGGTCATGGCATTCAGTCCTCTCGCAACGGCATGCGGGCGGCTTCGTCGAACTGGCTCTGCCGGGACGGCCACAGCGCGTAGGCGAGCACGGCGAGGAACACGGCGACGAAGTAGATGAGGCCCCAGGTCTGCGCGAAACCGGCGAGGGCCAGATAGGTCGATGACATGACGATCCTCGCTAGCGAATGTTGGCTTTGTTGTCGTAGAGCTTGAAGTCGACGTGCGTTCCCAGGTGCTGGAGATACGCAATCAGCGCGTCGGCCTCGGTGATGCGCTGCGGATTGCCGTCGAAGTCCCGCGCCTGCGTCTTCGGATAGCGCTTGACCAGGGTGTCGGCATCGGGCGAATCCGTCGTCGCTTGCGCGCGAAGATCGGCTTTGGCGTTCTGGATCATCTCCGGCGTATACGGCACGCCGAGATGCGCCTGGACCTTCAGGTCGTTCTCGATGTGGGCGTAAGGGAGCTCGGTCCGCGCCAGCCACGGATAGGCCGGCATGATCGAGCCCGGCACTACTGACTTCGGCGAGTTGAAATGATCGCGGTGCCACTCGTCGGAATACTTGCCGCCGACGCGCGCGAGATCGGGGCCGGTGCGCTTGGAGCCCCACTGGAACGGCCGGTCGTACATGCTCTCAGCCGCGAGCGAATAGTGGCCGTAGCGCTCGACCTCATCACGCAGCGGGCGGATCATCTGCGAGTGGCAGTTGTAACAACCCTCGCGGATGTAGATGTTGCGGCCTGCCAGTTCGAGCGGCGTGTAGGGCCGCACGCCCGAGACCCTTTCGATCGTGCTCTTGAGATAGAACAGCGGCACGATCTCGACCAGACCTCCGATCGCGATGACGATCAGCACGCCGATCAGGAGCAGGATCGAGTTCTTTTCCAGAATTCGGTGTTTGGCCCACAACGACATCGATCGGCTCCCGCTATTCCGCAGGCTGCAGCGCAGGCCGTGAAGCCGGCGCGCTTTCATTGACGGTCTTCCAGAGATTCCAAGCCATGATCAGCGCGCCGGCGACGAACAGCGCCCCGCCGAGCGCGCGGATCACGTAGAAGGGATGCATGGCCTCCACGGTTTCGATGAAGCTGTATTCGAGGAAGCCGAGATTGGTGTAGGCGCGCCACATGAGACCCTGCAGGATGCCGGACACCCACATCGCCGAGATGTAGAGCACGATGCCGATGGTCGAAATCCAGAAGTGCCAGTTGACCAGCTTGAGCGAGTAGAGCCGCTCGCGGTTCCACAGCCACGGCACCAGGCAATAGATCGCGCCGAACGAGATGTAGCCGACCCAGCCTAGCGCGCCGGAATGCACGTGGCCGATGGTCCAGTCGGTGTAATGGCTGAGTGAGTTGACCGCCTTCACCGACATCAGCGGGCCTTCGAAGGTCGACATGCCGTAGAAGGCGACGGAGACCACCATCATCCGCAGCACCGGATCGGTGCGCAGCTTGTCCCACGCGCCTGACAGCGTCATCAGGCCGTTGATCATGCCGCCCCACGACGGCATCCACAGCATGATCGAGAACGTCATGCCGAGCGTCTGCGTCCAGTCCGGCAGCGCCGTGTAGTGCAGGTGATGCGGGCCGGCCCAGATGTAGAGGAAGATCAGCGCCCAGAAGTGGATGATCGACAGCCGGTAGGAATAGACCGGGCGCTCGGCGCGCTTGGGGATGAAGTAGTACATGATGCCGAGGAAGCCGGCGGTCAGAAAGAAGCCGACCGCGTTGTGGCCGTACCACCACTGCACCATGGCGTCCTGCACGCCCGCCCAGACGATGTAGGACTTGGGCGAGAACAGCGATACCGGGATCGCGGCGTTGTTGCCGAGGTGCAGGACCGCGATCGTCAGGATGAAGGCAAGATAGAACCAGTTGGCGACGTAGATATGCGGCTCGGTGCGCCGCATGATCGTGCCGAGATAGACGAGAAGATAAACGACCCAGACGACGGTCAGCCACAGGTCGGCGTACCACTCGGGCTCGGCGTATTCCTTGGACTGCGTGATGCCAAGGAGATAGCCAGTGCCCGCTATGACGATGAAGAAGTTGTAGCCCAGCACCACGAACCACGGTGCGATGTCGCCGACCATGCGCGCGCGGCTGGTACGCTGCACGACATAGAATGACGTCGCGATCAACACGTTGCCGCCGAACGCGAAAATCACCGCCGACGTGTGCAACGGCCGGATGCGTCCGAAGGTCAGCCAGGCGATGTCCAGATTCAGAACGGGAAACGCAAGCTGCAGCGCCGCCAGCAGGCCGACGCTGAAGCCGGCAATGCCCCAGATCATGGCGGCGACGGTCGCGAACTTGACCGGGCCCATGTTGTAGTTGGGTTTGCCGCCAATCTCGAGCGGAATGGGCTCGGCCGGCCGGGCGTAGTAGCGGTTCACGATGGCGAACACCGCCGCCACGCTGCCCGCAGCGAAGAGATAGGCATGGAAGGCATATTCGGGCGTGTGCGCCTGTGCGGCGACGACGATCGACAGCAGCGCGAGCGCTGCGAACGCAAGCCCGGCGCCAAGTTCTCCGCCGGTCATCGATTTCCGGGTCGTCATGGTTGGCATGTCTGCGGATCCCAAAACGGCAGCCGCGACAAACTGCCGGGTTCGCCGCGCCGCAACATTGACTCACATCAACTGCGTGCACGGATGCGGACCGGCTACGTCATTTGGAGAGCATCGTTCTGAATCGCGCCGGCTACGGCTTGACACCGTGCGTTGCGCGCACCGCGAGTAGAAGATCGGCGTTCGGGCAACGGTCGGCCCACGATGCGTTGGTTCCGCCGCGATCCAGGTCGTGCCGGCAGTCGGTCTTGTCGAGGCACAAGGCGCAGGCACGTTCCGCCTCGCGGGCCAGTTCGGGGAGCGTGGAGCGGATGGCGACGGGATCGATGTCCAGGCTGGCCATTCGCCTGGTCAAGAGATCGGCCGAATTGGGCCACTTGCCGGGCCAAGCCCGCCGTGCGCTGCGGCCCTGTCCGATTTCTGCGCTTTCGTTGCCGCGCGGCGCGGTTGGACCTTGCTGCGTTGGCGCCGCAGCACAGGTCCGGTCGCGCCAGCTCAGCCACCGCTGAGCCAAGCTCGCGAGGAGCGAAGCCTGCCGATATGCGTTAGGATCGGTCATCGCCGGGTCCATGCCGCAGCAACCGCACATTCTCAGCCGCAAATCCGGGCGAGCGCCGAGCGATTGCGCAGCACGACACGCCGCGATGTCGGCAGTTCGATGGTGGCGGCATTCTCGAGATCGGTCAGCATGCGCGACACGGTCTCGATGGTGAGGCCGAGATAGTCCGCAATGTCTTGCCGCGACATCGGCAGTTCGACTGCGTTCCCATTCGTAGAGCGCTTGGCCATTTCAAGCAGGAACGCTGCGACGCGCTCCTTCGCGGTCTTGATCAGCAGCAGGATGTGGTCCTGGACACACCGGAGCTCGCGGCTGGCTTCGGCCCAGAGCTGGCGGGCGACCTCGTTGTCGCGGTCCGCGAGCGCCATCAGCGCGCTGCGCTTGATCACCAGGATTTTCGAATCGGCGATAGCTTCGGCGGAGAACGTATGTTCCTCACCCGCTTCAAGGCCGAAAACGTCGCCCGGCAGATAGAAGGCGCCGATCTGGCGGCGACCGTCGGCCAGAACCTTGTAGGTCCGCACCGCGCCGCTCACGACCTTATAGAGATAATCGGCCGGCTCGTTCTCGCCGTAAACCTCGGCGTTGCGGGAAAACGGCATGGCCGCGCCCATCATCTCCATGGTCCCGGCGAGGGCAGCCTTGCCGCCCTGCGGCCGATGCCCCGCATGAGCCTCAGCCTGCCGAACCGTCCCCATCTGCGCTGCGTTGTGAACCAGCATGTCCCATCTCCTCGGCTATCCGATGGATTACGGATAGGCGGAGCGATGGCCTTGGAAAATTCAGATATCCTCCCTACGGGATACCCCGTAGGCGCATGCGGCTGGCGATTTCCTCACGAAATCTCAATCGCTTATAATGCGCTGCGAAGAGGGCCGGAGAACGGATGGCTGATTCGAGCGTCAATACCGGCGGCACCACGATTCCCGGTGCGCCGGGCCATTGGGCCGTGTCCCGGCAAACCGGATTTGTCTATGCGCTGACGCTCGCGCTGATCGCCGCCATATTCGTCGTATGCATCGTGGCGGGGCCGGCCCTCGGCGACCAGCCGCTCTATCTTTTCATGACGCCCGCGGTCCTGATCGCGGGAATCCTGGGCGGCATCGGGCCGGGACTTCTGGCAATCGCCGCCGGACTTGTCTTGCAGCTCTGCCTGACCGGCGAGCATGCCATTCTTGCGAATCCCGCCTCGGCAGATTTCGCCGGCGCCTGGGCGCGCGCTTTGACCTTTGCCGGAGTCGGCGCCGGCGTCTCATGGTTCGGACAGCGATTGCGCGCGACCCAGCGCGACGCCGCCGCGCTCGCGCAGGATGCAGCGTCCAGAGAGGCCCATCTGAAATCGATTCTCGACACCATCCCCGAGGCGATGGTTGTGATCGACGAGCGCGGCACGATCCAGTCGTTCAGCGCCGCCGCAGAACGGCTGTTCGGCTACAAGCCGGAGGAGGCGATCGGAAGGAACGTCAAGATGCTGATGCCGTCGCCGTATCGCGAGGGTCACGACGGATATCTCGCCCGCTACCTCCAGACCGGCGAGCGGCGGATCATCGGCATCGGCCGCGTCGTGGTCGGCGAGCGCCGGGACGGCTCGACGTTTCCGATGGAGCTCGCCGTCGGCGAGATGATCTCAAGCCGGCGGCGTTTCTTCACCGGCTTCATCCGCGATCTGACCGAACGTCAGGAAACCGAAGCGCGCCTCCAGGAGTTGCAGTCCGAGCTTGTGCACATTTCCCGCCTGACCGCGATGGGCGAGATGGCATCGACGCTGGCGCACGAGTTGAACCAGCCGCTGTCCGCCATTGCCAACTACATGAAGGGCTCCCGCCGGCTCCTGGAAGGCAACACCGACGAGCGGGTTGGCATGGTGCGCGACGCGATGAACAGCGCCGCCGACCAGGCTTTGCGCGCAGGGCAGATCATCCACCGACTGCGCGATTTCGTCGCCCGCGGCGAAAGCGAATATCGCGTCGAGGACATCAAGAAGCTCGTCGAGGAGGCCAGCGCGCTCGCTCTGGTCGGCGCCAAGGATCTCGGCGTTCGCGTTAGATTCCAGTTCGAACCGGGCGCCAGCCTGGCGCTCGCGGACCGGGTGCAAATCCAGCAAGTCATCCTCAACCTGATCAGGAACGCGATCGACGCCATGCAGGAATCCGAAATCCGCGAACTGGCCGTGGCGGTCTCCCAGGCGCCGGACGAGATGATCAAGATCAGCGTGATCGACACCGGATCGGGCATCGCACCCGAACTGGCCGATCAGCTGTTCCAGCCCTTCGTCACAACCAAGCGCCAGGGCATGGGCGTCGGGCTCTCGATTTCGCGAACGATTATCGAAGGCCACGGCGGACGCATCTGGGCCGAGTCCAGGCCGGGCGGCGGCACGATTTTCAGTTTCACCTTGCGCAAGGTGACCGATGAGGAGGTCGGCAATGCCGTCTGATAGCGCGGTGCATGTCATCGACGACGACAACGCCATGCGCGATTCGCTCGCCTTTCTTCTGAAGGCGGCCGGCGTCGAGGTTGAAACCTACGAGAGCGCCCTGGCGTTTCTGGACCGGCTGCCGAAATTGCAGGCCGGCTGCATCGTGACCGACGTCAGGATGCCGGGAATGAGCGGCCTCGATCTGCTGCGGCGGCTGCGCGAGCTGGGGAACGGCATGCCTGTCATCGTCATCACCGGACATGGCGACGTGCCGCTTGCGGTGGAAGCGATGAAGGCCGGCGCCGCCGACTTCATCGAGAAGCCGTTCGACGACGAAGTCCTGCTCGCGTCCGTGCGCGCGTCGCTGGCCACGCAATCGAGCGACCACGAACAGCAGGCGGCGCGCGCGGCGATCGCCGGCCGGCTTGCGGCGCTGTCCACCCGCGAGCGGCAGGTGCTGGAAGGGCTGGTCGCGGGAAATCCGAACAAGACGATCGCATTCGATCTCGGCATCAGCCCGCGGACGGTCGAAATCTACCGCGCCAACGTCATGACAAAGATGGAGGCGCGCAGCCTGTCCGACCTTGTGCGCATGGCCCTGGTGGGTGGCATCATCGATCCCGCGGCCGCCAATCGATCGGCGGGCCGTTAGACCGCGGCCTCCAACGCACCATTGAGGTAGGTCAAGGCCAGCCCGGCTTCGTTGCGCCATTAGTCGCCGACGCAGGTTGCGAAGCGTCTGCTGACCCGGCGCACCACATGGAATCGAAGAGCCGTTCGGCAAATGATTGCGGCACGGTCGTCGTCATCGACGATGACGTGGCGGTCCGTAATTCTCTCAAATTCACCCTGGAGGTCGAGGGGTTTACCGTCCGGATTTTCGCGGATGGGCAGGAATTGCTCGACGATAAGCCGTTAACGCCGAGCGATTGTCTGGTGGTCGACCAGAATCTGCCGCGAATGCGCGGACTGGAACTCATTGCCGAGTTGCGCCGGCGAAACAACAAGGTCCCCGCCATCCTGATCACGACCAATCCGAGCGACGCCGTGCGCAGGCAGGCCTCCGCCGCCGGTGTGCCGATCGTCGAGAAGCCGCTCTTAAACAGCCTGCTGTTCGACGCTATCCGGCGAGCCATGCCCAATCCGCCGCCCGTGAATTGAGCGGCTGCGCGGCCTTGTGGCCGCCGTCGTGTATTCGTCTCGCAACGCACACAATCGCGCGGCGATATGAAGCGCCTGGAAGCAAGCGCGGCGTGCAACGCCGGCGGATTGCGGCGGCGTCCATAGTGCCGCAGCGGCCATCCCGAGCCGGCCCGCGCCCTTGACCGCAAACATCCGATTGGGGAAGCTTCCATCGCAGGACCGAAGTCAACGACCACGACGAAACAAAGCCGGGCCGAATAATAAGAGCCCAGGACCAGAACGCGGCCTGCACGGCAGTACAACGTGGGAGGCTGCGAATGTCCAAGGTCATTGTTGCGGCATTGCTGTGCGCCGCATCCGCACTGTTCGGCGCCGATACCGGTCACGCCCAGGCCTACCCGAACAAACCGATCAAGATGGTCGTGCCATTCCCCGCCGGCGGTCCGACGGACGCAATGGCGCGGATCGTTTCCGACCGGCTGAGCGCGGTTCTCGGTCAAAGCGTCGTGGTCGAGAACCGCGGCGGCGGTGCGGGCGGAAGCATCGGCGCGAAGTTCGTCGCGACCTCGGATCCCGACGGCTACACCTTCCTGATCACGCCGGGCGGAGCGCTGACAACCGGCCCCGCGGTCCATCCGAATATCGGCTACGACGCCGACAAGGCGTTCCTGCCCGTCGGACAGGTCATGACGTCGCCGCTGATCATGGCCGTGCATCCGAGCGTGCCGGCGAAGACCATCAAGGAGCTGGTCGCCTACGCAAAGGCCAATCCGGGCAAACTGACGTGGGGCTCGCAGGGCTTCGGCACCGCGCCGCATCTGCTCGCCGAGCTGTTCAAGCTCGAAGAGAAGGTGAACATCCTGCACGTGCCCTATCGCGGCACCGCACCGATGCTCGCCGCCATTGTGGCCGGAGAAATTCAGGTCGTTATCGATCCGATGTTCACCGCGCTGCCCCAGGTGCTCGGCGGAAAGATCAATGCGCTCGCGGTGACGTCGGATGAACGCGTCGAAAAGCTTCCGAACGTCCCGACGGTCGCGCAGGCGGGATTTCCGAAACTGCGGAACACGTTCTGGCTCGGTGTCGTGGTTCCGGCCGGCACCCCGGCTGCGATCGTCGACAGGCTCAACGCCGCTTTCCGCGACGCGCTCGCGCAGCCGGAAGCCAGGACGCGGTTGTCCAACCTTGGCGCCACGCCGAAGGTCACCTCGCCCGCCGAATTCGGCAAATTCCTCGCCGACGAACGCGCGGTATGGAAAGGTGTCGTGCAGGCTGCCAACATCAAGGTTCAATAGTTTGTCGAAACAAGACGCGGCTCTCCGGCCTCCGGGGAGCCGCCAAGCACCGGCTCCATCGTTCCTTCATCAGTGAAATGCGTTTGTAATGTTCCGTCGTGACACGCCTGCCGAGGCCGCGTTCCGCACCGAGGTCCGGACGTGGCTGGAGGCCAATCTCCCAACGGCCCTGCGGGGCCGCACGACGCGACCGCCGCCCGAAGAGTTGATGCCGTGGTACCGGACGCTGTCCCGGAAGGGATGGATCGCGCCGCATTGGCCCAAGCAGCACGGCGGGATGGGCGCGACGCTCAACGAACAGATTGTCATGACGGAGGAGCTGGCGCGCGTCGGTGCACCGCCCCTGCCGGTCCAGGGCCTCAATCACATCGGCCCGATCCTGATGGAATTCGGGACCGAAGCGCAGAAGGCCAAGCATCTTCCACCGATCGTCGCGGGCACGGTGATCTGGGCGCAGGGCTATTCCGAGCCCGGCGCGGGCTCCGACCTTGCAAGCCTGACGACGCGCGCAACGCTCGACGGCGACAGGTTCATCGTCAAAGGCCACAAGATCTGGACCACATGGGCGCACCATTCGGACTGGATGTTCGCGCTGGTGCGCACCGATCCGCAGGCCCAGCCGAAGCACGCCGGCATCAGCTTCCTGCTGATCGACCTGCATAGCCCCGGGATCAAGGTCCGGCCGATCCGCACCATCGCCGCCGACGACGAGTACGCCGAAGTGTTCCTCGACGACGTCACGGTTCCGGCCGAAAACCTCGTCGGCAAACTCAACGACGGCTGGCGCATCGCCAACGCACTGCTCGGTCACGAGCGCATCGGAACCTCCAACCCGCAATTTGTGCTGACGGCGCTGGAACGCATCAAGACTATGGCGCGCGCGACGGGCATCATTGCCGATCCCGCGTTCCAGGATCGTCTGGCCGCCGCCAGCATCAATATCACCGCGCTCTCGGCACTGTTCAGCCACGCCGTCGAGTTGACCAACCACGAGCAAAGCCCCGGACCGGAGTCGTCCATCATCAAGATCGTCGGCTCGGAGCTGCTGCAATCGCTCAACGAGCTTCTGGTCGAGGCCGCGGGCGGCCACGCCACGGCGGACTGCCCCTTCGAGACCAATTTCGGCGCGGTCGATGCCGCCATTCCGTACCTATTCTCGCGGCGCGTTACGATCTACGGCGGCTCGTCCGAGATCCAGCGCAACGTCCTGGCCCGCCGCGTGTTGAATCTGCCAAGCTGAGCGACCATACGAAAGCAAGGCCATGGACGTTCGCCTGACCTCCGAGCAGAGCCTGCTTCGCGACAGCGCAGCCAAGTTCGTCGCGGCCGCCGGGCCGAAGGTGGCGCGCGGCTTTCGCGGCCAAAGTCCTGGCTTCGCGCCGGCGCGGCTTCGCGAGGCGGGCGAACTTGGGTGGCTTGGCATTCTTGTGCCGGAAGCGAACGGCGGCCTCGGCCTTGGCCTGACCGAGCTTGCGTTGGTGCTGCAGCAGGCGGGACGCGGCCTTGTCTGCGAGCCGATCGGACTTGCCGCGATCTCGGCTGCGGCGCTGGCCCAGGGCCCAAAGCTGCACCCGATGCTGGAGCGCGCCATGTCCGGCGCGGCGCTGATCGTGCCGGCGCTGCAGGAGGGCGCGCACGGCGATGAGCCGTCCGCGCCTCGCACACGGCTCGCGAGATCGCAAGGCTCGCTGCGCGTCACCGGCCGGAAGATGTTCGTCTGCGCCGGCGGCGCGGACGGATTCCTGGTCAGCGCCATGGGACCGGACGGCCCCGTCCTTTGTCTTGTCGAGCGCGACGCACCGGGTTGCATGCTCGCCGCCACGCAGACGGTGGACGGGCGCAGCCTCTTCACGCTCGACCTTGCGGACACGCCGGCCAATCTTGTTTCGCCGCATCCGGGGTCGCGGGACGCCGCGGAGACTCTCCATCATCTTGCACTGATCGCCCTGTCGGCCGAGCTGCTGGGAGTCATGGAGAGGGCACAGGAGATAACCTTCGACTACCTGCGTATCCGCAAGCAGTTCGGCAAGCTGATCGGAAGCTTCCAGGCGCTGCAGCACCAGGCGGTCAACATCTACATCCGCACCGAGGCGGTGCGCTCGCTGGTGTTTCAGATCGCGGCCAACAACGAGCCATTCGGCATCGATCCCGCGCTGGCCATCGCGGTGAAGGCCAAGGCGTCCGAAGATGCGCTGGTGGTGACGCAGACCTGCATTCAACTGCACGGCGGAATCGGATTCACCGACGAGCACGACATCGGCCTCTATCTCAAGCGCGCGATGCTGTTGTCGTCGCTGTTCGGCAATGTCGCGGCACAGCGGCGCCGATATGCGGCCGGCATGAATCTGTCGGCGTAGGAGGGAGCGCGTTTGTGGCGATGCGAAAATCCGGGTGCATCGCCGGCATGCGAGCGCGGCCCGCGCCGCAGGGCCGGTCCGGATCGGAATGCGCTACGCTTATGGGTGTCGCGCGCGAGTTGTCATGAGTGACCCAGGTTCTGAAGTAGCCGCCGGATTGACGGAAGCCGAGCGCGATATTCTCCGCAAATCGGTGCGGGACTTTCTCGCGAGTGCGTGGCCGCCGGACGAGTCCGTCGAGAATGCAGGCGACGCCGCCGCGACTGCCGCGCTTTGGCGTGGCATGGCGCGGCAGGGCCTGACCGCGCTTGGCTCCGGCGGCGACGGGACCGGAACGCGCGAGATCCTTCTCGTGTTCGAGGAACTAGGGCGCGCCGCCTGCCCTGCCCCGCTGCTTGGCGCGGTCGCGGCCAATCTCGTGCTGTCGCGGCAATCCTCCAACGCGGCGCAGGCACTGCGCGACGACATTCACCAGGGCAAGGCTGCGATTGCACTGGCGCTCGGTGCGTTCGACGGCGACCCGGCGGCCGGCGGTATCGTGCTGCATGGCGAAATTGCCCGTGGCGAGTTGCGATTTGTCGAAGGTGCCGGCGCGGCGACGCACCTGCTCGCGTTTACGGATGCGCCCGTGGGTGTCGCCTGCATCGCAGCCGGCGCGCCGGGCGTGAACATCCGGCCGACACCGGGCCTCGCCGTGCCGCCGTTCTCGAACATCGTGCTGGACGGCGTGTCGGCCGTTCGCCTGAACACCGCTCGCGACACACTCGAAGAGACCGCCGCGGTGGCGCGCCTCGCCTGCGCCGGCCGTGCGCTGGGCGCGGCGCAGCGTGCGTTCGATCTCGCCGTGGAGCACTCCAAGGTGCGCAAGCAGTTCGGCCAGCTCATCGGCCAGTTTCAGGCGGTTCAACACAAGCTCGCCGATTGCCTCATCGGTCTCGACGGCGCGCGACTCGCGCTCGATTCCGCCGCCGAAGCGCGCGATGCAGGCAACGCGGACTGGCCGGTGTTCGCTTCGGCGGCCGTCGCGTTTGCCGGTCCGGCGCTACGCGACGTGTCGATCGAGACACATCGCGCGCTCGGCGCCATCGGATACGCGGAAGAACATGAGGCGCCGCGGCACTTCCGCCGTGTGCATGCCGATCTCGTACGGTTCGGTGGCGCGCCGCGGGCGCGCGCCGAGCTTGCCGACTATCTGCTGGGGCCGGTGCAGTAGCATGGCAACGCTTCCCGCCCACGACATGGGGTCCGCCGCCAACGCCTTCCGCGCGGAAGTGCGCACGTGGCTTGCGAAGAACTGGACTCCAGAGAACCAGGCGGCACACCGGCGCAAGCCGTTTAAGGAGCGAGGCTGGGACGCGGAATTCTCGAAGCTGATGGGCCGAGACGGCTGGATCGGCGTCGGCTGGCCCAGGAAGTTCGGCGGCCAAGGCTGCAGCGTCACCGAACAGCTGGCGTTCGTCACCGAGATGGCGAACTCCGGCGCACCGGTGCAAGCTCATTCGACCGGCGAGTCGATCGTCGCCCAGGCGCTGTTCAAGCACGGCACGCAGGAGCAGCAGGACGAATGGCTGCCCGCGATCCGCCGCGGCGAGCGGAGCTTTGCGCTTGGCTACAGCGAGCCGGAAGCAGGTTCCGATCTTGCGGCGCTTCGCACCCGCGCCGTGCGCGACGGCGACCATTGGGTGGTGAATGGCCAGAAGCTCTGGTCCACCGGCGGCGACAAGGCCGAGTACATCTGGCTCGCGGTGCGGACCGACCCGGAGGCCAAGAAACACGCTGGAATCAGCGTGTTGATCGTCGATCTGCACTCCCCCGGCGTCACGCTGCGACCGAGCCTTGCGCTCTACGGCAAGACCTTCAGCGCGCAGTTCTACGACAACGTTCGCGTGCCGGCGACGAACATGGTGGGCGCCGTCAACGACGGCTGGAAGGTCATCACCGACGCGCTCGCCGCCGAGCGCGTGATGATCGGCGGTACACGCATGGCTGGCATCGAACGCGCGTTTGACCGGCTCACGGAATACCTGAAAACTGCCGTCGTCGGAGGAAAGGCCCTGCGGAACGATCCCGTGGTCCGGGATCGCATCGGGGCGCTCGCGGCCGACATCGAGATCGCGCGGCAGTTCCAGATGCGTAATTCGCGGCTGATCGAACAAGGCAAGGTCCCACTGCACGAAGCGGCGGTGGGCAAGGTGTTCGCGAGCGAATTGCAGGAGCGGCTCGGCCAGGCCGCGCTCGATATCCTCGGCACCCGCGGCCTGCTGTCGGAGGACGCCGAAGGCGCGCCGCTCGGCGAGATGGAGCAGCTTCTGCGACATTCGATAATGGGCATGATCGGCGGCGGCACCAACGAAATTCAACGCAACGTCATCGCACAGCGAGGGCTGGATTTGCCCCGTTGAACCAGGAGTCGTTCATGAGCGAAGAGCAGACGGTCACCTACGAGCTGGACGGCGAGATCGCCCTTGTCGGCCTCAACCGTCCGGACAAGCGCAATTGCTTCAACCCGACAGTGATGAAGCAGCTGCGCGAGGCGATCGACCGTGCCGGCGAAGAAGCCAAGTGCGGAATCATCTTCGGCCACGGCGACAACTTCTGCGCCGGGCTCGATCTGCGCTGGGCCGCAGAGAACTGGAAGACCGGACGCTCCGAGCGGCTGCCGTTCCCGTTCAACCGCAACTCCTATTTCGAGGCGATGGCGCGCGGCAACATCCCGTTCATTGCCGCACTGCACGGCGCGACGCTCGGAGGCGGGCTCGAGACGGCCTCCGCCGCGCACATCCGCGTCGCCGACGATACGACGTATTTCGGACTGCCCGAAGGCACGCGCGGCATTTTCATCGGCGGCGGCGGCTCGGTGCGCGTGGCGCGGCTGATCGGATTTGCGCGGATGCAGGACATGATGCTGACCGGCCGGGTGCTCAAGGCCGACGAGGCCGAACGCTACGGTATCGTCCAGTACGTGGTGCCGAAGGGCCAGCAAATGGCCAAGGCTAAGGAGCTGGCGCTGAAAATCTGCAAGAATGCGCCGCTGTCGAACTTCGCCATCACCAACAGCCTGCCGCGGCTCCAGGACATGAACTACGACGACGGCCTGTTCTTCGAGCGCATGGTCGCCGAATACACCCGCAGCCCAGAGTCGATCCAGCGCCTGCACCAGTTCCTCGACAAGACCGCGCCGCGCGTTCGTCCGCAGGATTAAACACGCGAGCGACGACAACACGGCGCTGCAAGCGCGCCACAGGGAGTGAAACATGGCTTTGCGTGACCATGCGATTGTGGCCTACGCCGAAACCAAGGTGATGGAGAAGAGCGACCGGGACGTATTCGTCCTGATCGGCGAAATGCTCGAGTCGCTGCTCGACAGCACCGGCGTCGAAAAGAACGAGGTCGACGGGCTGGTGGTGGCGGGAATGACCGGTACCGGCGCCGGCAACATCTTCTGGCCGCAGACCATCGCCGATGTGCTGGGAATGCAGGTCGGCTTCTGCGAGCAGGTGAACATCGGCGGCTGTTCGGCCGCCGGCTGCGTGGTGCGTGCTGCGGCCGCGATCGAGTACGGATTGTGCGAAATCGCCTTTCTGTCCTTCTCCGACACCCATGTTCTGGAGGACAAGACCGACCACAGCCACACCTATCGTCGCGAATGGACCGACCCCTACGGCCTGATGGGCCCGCCCGGCGCGTTCGGCCTGCTCAGCCGCGCCTACGAGGCGAAATACGGCCTCGACTACCGCATGCTCGGCAAGCTCGCGGTGACGCAGCGCAACCACGCGATCATGAACGAACACGCCTGCGAAAAGCTGCGCGTGCCGATCACCATCGACGATTATCTGAACTCGCGCATGATCGCCGAACCGATCCGGCTGCTGGACTGCGTAATGCGGACCGATGGCGGGGCCGGTCTCCTCATGATGAGCCGCAAGAAGGCCAGGGAGAAGGGTCTCACTAAGAACATCATCCCGATCGGCTACGCAGAGCTGACCAATTATCTCGGCGGCGAAAATCTGGTCGACGTGACCAAGAGCGGCCATCAGATTTGCGGCGACAAGGCGCTTAAGCAGGCCGGGCTCGGGATCAAGGACATCAAGTCCTTCCACCCCTATGACGACTTCATCATTGCGATCATGCTGCAGATGGAGGCGTTCGGCTTCTGCAAGGCCGGCCAGGGCATCCCCTACGTCCGCGAAACGAATTTCGCTTACGACGGCGACCTTCCGCTCAACACCGGCGGCGGACAGATTTCCGCGGGACAAGCGGCCGGATCGTCGGAGAACCTCCTCGAAGCAGTACGCCAATTGCGCCGCGAGGCGGGCGAACGGCAGATCAAGGACACCAGCAACGCGCTGGTGACCGGAATCGGCTGGATCAACTACGCACGCAACTGGGGCTCGAGCGCAGCCCTGGTGCTGGTTCCGGAATAGGCGAGGAATTCATGACAACGGCACTGAACGACACCCTCGGCGTCAAGCGCACGATCCGGCACTTCGACTTCTCCGAGCCCTACTGGGAGGGCACGAAGCAGAAGAAGCTGATGATCCAGTACTGCAAGACCGCGAAGAAGTATCAGCACTTCCCGCGCCCGGTGAGCATCTTCACCGGACGGCGGCGCGACATCGAATGGCGCGAGGTCTCGGGCAAGGGCACCGTGTATTCCTACACCGTCACCCACCGCGGCACGCCGGCGTTTCGCGGCAAGGAGCCCTATGCGCTGGTTTGCGTCACGCTCGACGTCGGCGTCAATTTCGTCGCCAACATCGTCAATTGCACGACCGAGGAATTGAAAGTCGGCATGAAGGTGAAGCCGTACTGGCATCCGCTCGACGACGGCACGCATTTGATGATGTTCCAGCCGGACAAGGATGCGAAATGACAAGTCCGGAGACCGCGCGCGGCCCGAAGGCCGTCGCCAGATTCCTGCGCCCGCGCTCGATCGCCATCGTCGGCATGTCGGCGCGCGCGGGCAGTCCCGGCCAGGTCATTCTGCAATCGCTCAAGCTCAACAAATTCGATGGCGACATCCACCTGGTCGGCCGTAGCGAGGAGCCGATCGACGGGCGGCCGGTTCTGAAGAGCCCGGACGAACTGCCCGAGGGCGTGGACCTCGCGGTGTTCACGCTGCCGGCGGCTGGCGTGCGCGACGCCATCGCCGCCTGCGCCCGCCGCAAGGTCGGCGCCGCAATGATCTTTGCCGCGGGCTTCGCCGAGGTCGGCGAGCAGGCGATGCAGGACGAGGTCGCCAATATCGCGCGCGGCGGCGGTCTTGCGATCGTCGGGCCGAATTGCCTTGGCGTCACCAACAACGTCGACGGCCTGATGCTGCACATGCTGTACGCGCAGGAGGCGCTGCGGTTCGGCAAGGAGTCGAAGCCGGGGCTTGCCTTCATCGGCCAGAGCGGTGGCATGCTGGGCCATTTTCAGCGCGCCGCCGACGCGCGCGGCACGCCGCTGTCTTACGTCATTTCCACCGGCAACGAGATCGGCCTCGAGTCCACCGACTTCCTCGAATTCATGGCCGACGACCCGGCGACAAGCGTGATCGTGGCCTACACCGAGCAGGTGCGGCGGCCGCGCGACTTCCTCGCCGCCATTCGCCGCTGCCGCGCCGCGGGCAAGCCGGTGGTCCTGATGTTCCCCGGCCGCAGCGTGAAATCGCGGCAGGCCGCACAGTCGCACACCGGCGCGCTGGTCGGCGACTATGCGACCATGCAGACGCAGGCCGAGGACGCCGGCGCCATCGTCGTCACCACCATGGACGAGATGATCGATCTCGCCGAGCTGCTGGTGCGGTTCCCGAAGCCCCCGTCGAAAGGACCCGGCATCCTGACCGCGTCTGGCGCCTTCGTCGGCCTCTCCAACGACATGGCGGAGGAACTCGGCTTCGAGTTTCCGCAGGTCGAGCCCGCGACGCTCAAGCGGTTCCAGGAGGTGCTGCCACCTTACGGCAACTACGGCAATCCGCTCGACGTCACCGCGGGATTCACGCCGGCCTCGCTGCCCGCGGCCACCAAGGCGCTGATCGACGACCCGAACATCGGGATGATTTTCATTTCGTTTCCGATCCGCTTTGGCGCGGTTGTCCAGGGCTTCAACAAGGGCATGGAGCACTCCGACAAGCCGAAAGTCCTGGTGGCGCTCGGCGACACCTCGCCGCTCGGTCCGGATGTCATGGAAGCGGTGAAGCAAGGCCCCGCGGTGTTCTCGCGCTCGTCCGACCGCATGATGCGCGCCATCGCACTCTATACGCGCTACGGCCGCCTGCTCGCCCGGCCGCGCACGACCGATGCGCCGAAGCCGATCGCGGGCCTGCCCAAACTCGGCAAGGGTACGCAGCCGGAATGGCTCGGCAAGAAGGTGCTGGCAGCGGCCGGCATCCGCGTGCCGGACGGCGACCTCGCACCCACCGCCGAGGAGGCGATGACTGTAGCGAAGCGCATCGGCTATCCCGTCGTTCTAAAGGCGCAGGCCGCAGCGCTGTCGCACAAGACCGAGGCCGGCGGCGTGATCCTGAACATCGCCGACGACGCCGCGCTGCGCATAGCCTGGGACACGCTGACCGGCAATATCAAGCGCGCCGCACCCGGCGTGACGCTCGACGGCGCACTGGTCGAGAAAATGTCGCCGAAGGGCCTCGAACTGATGATCGGCGCCAAGCGCGATCCCGGCTGGGGCGCGGTGCTGCTGGTCGGCCTGGGCGGCATCTGGGTCGAGGCGTTGGGCGACGTTCAGTTGCTGCCGGTGGACGCCGACAAGGAGCAGATCATCGCGGCGCTCGACAGACTGCGCTCCGCCAAGCTGCTCGCCGGCGTCCGCGGCGCGCCGCCCGCCGACGTCGGCGCGATCGCCGAAGCGGTGATGGGCATCGGTCGGATCATGCAGACCGTGCCCGACATCGTCGAGATCGACGTGAATCCCTTGATGGTGCACGGCCGGGGACAGGGCGCAACCGCGCTCGATGCACTGATTGTGACGCAGTGACGGCGGCGGGAAATATCGTCGCAGGCGACGGCTCCCGGCGCTGGCCCGCGCCATATCCTATTGTTAAGCGGCGCAGCGCTCATTAGGCTGCGGCGGGTTGGTCGGCCAATTGGTACGGACATTGGTCTTGCAGCCGCATCCCCGCACGCTCTTCGACAAGGTCTGGTCGTCGCACGTGGTCGCCGAGCTCGCCGGCGGCGTGTCCCTGCTGGCGATCGACCGCCACCTTCTGCACGACCTTGAAGGCGGCCCCAGCATGCGGCGGATCGCCGAGCGGGGCCTCAAGGTTCACAATCCGGAGCTGACGTTCGCCGTGCCGGACCACGCGGTTTCGACCGCTCCGAACCGGCGCGCCGACTCCACGCCGAACAGCAGCCGCCTCTTGCGCGAGATGAAGGACGGTTCCGAGGCGTCCGGCGTCACCTATTTCGAACTCGGAACCGACAGCCAGGGCATCGTGCATGTGATCGGTCCTGAGCTGGGCTTGAGCCAGCCGGGCATGACCATCGTCTGCGGCGACAGCCACACCTGCACGCATGGCGGACTGGGCGCGCTGGCCTTTGGGATCGGCGCGACCGAAGTCATGCACGTGCTGGCGACGCAGACGCTGCGCCAGACCAAACCGAAAACCATGCGAGTCACGCTTGACGGCAAACTCGCGCCCGGCGTCGCCGCGAAAGACGTCATTCTCGCGACCATCGGCCAGATCGGCACCGGCGCCGGCCGCGGCCATGCGGTCGAATTCGCGGGCACGACAATCCGCGCCATGAGCGTCGATCAGCGCCTCACGGTCTGTAATCTGTCGATCGAGCTCGGGGCCAAGATCGGAATGATTGCGCCCGACGACACCAGCTATTCATACTTGGCCGGCCGGGCCTATGCGCCCCACGGCGAACTGTTCGATCGCGCCTGTGCCCATTGGCGAACGCTGCCGAGCGACGCCGACGCCCGGTTCGACGTCGAGCATGCGATCGATGCCTCCAGGTTTGCGCCGCAGATCACCTGGGGAACCAGCCCGCAGGACGTGATCGCGGTCGATCAGCGGATTCCGGACCCCGCGCACGAAACTGATCCGCAGCGCCGCCAAGCGATGGAAGCGGCACTTGCCTACATGGGACTCAAGCCAGGCGACGCAATCGAGGGAACGCCTGTCGACTGGGTGTTCGTCGGCTCCTGCACCAACGGCCGGCTATCGGACATCCGCGAGGCCGCGCGTGTTGTTGCCGGCCGCAAAGTCGCGCCCAACGTGCGCGCCTGGGTCGTGCCCGGCTCGGAAGCGACCCAGCGTGAGGCCGAGCGCGAGGGGCTCGACAAAATCTTCCTGAGCGCCGGGTTCGAATGGCGCAAGGCCGGCTGCTCGATGTGCGCCGGCATCAACGGCGACACTGTCGCACCGGGCCAACGCTCGGTGTCCACCACCAACCGCAACTTCGTGGGGCGCCAGGGGCCCAACGCCCGTACACACCTCGCGAGTCCGGCGATGGCGGCGGCCGCGGCGATTGCCGGCCGCATCGCCGATGCGCGCAAGCTCAGTTGACGCCATGCAGAAATTCACCCGCGTCACTGGCATCGCAGCCCCGCTGATGAAGGCGAATATCGACACTGACGTCATCATCCCGGCCAAGCGGTTGGTCGGTCATCGGCGGGACGAGCTCGGGGCCTTCGCCTTCGAAGCCCATCGCTACCAGCCCGACCGAACCGACAATCCCGAATTTGTCCTCAACCGGCCCCGCTATCGCGGCGCGAAGATTCTGGTTGCTGGCGAGAACTTCGGCTGCGGGTCATCGCGCGAATCCGCGGTCTGGGCGTTGGCCGGTTTTGGCTTCCGCTGCGTGATCGCGCCGAGCTTCGGCGACATCTTCACCAACAACGCATTCCAGAACGGCATGCTGTTGATCCGCCTGCCGAGCGAACAGGCCGAACGCTTGGCGGCGGCGCTGGAAAGCTGCGTCGATCCGACCATGACGGTCGATCTGGAACGCCGAGTCGTCACCGAACCGTCGGGTACCGAGATGCCGTTCGAGATCGACGCAGAACTGCGCCAGGCGCTGCTGGAAGGGCGCGACGAAATCGGCATGACGCTCGCACGCGAGGCGGAAATTCTCGCCTTCCAGGAGCGGGACCGCGCCGCGCGGCCCTGGATCTACCGGCCACGTCCGGGAAGCACGCCGGCGGCGTGAGATCGGCAAGCACCGTCTCCGGGCGAACCAGACTTCAATTCGCTTGGCGTATCGCTCCCGTCGCAAGTCCGAAGGCTGCCTTTCGGGCGCCGCGCCGAACGGCAGCCGTGCCGAAAAAACGGCATTGACTGAAAATTCGTCCGGACAAATAATTGGTTTGTCGCTTGGATGGGGGCTTTCATGGGCGTGCCGGCGCGGCTTGCGCCGGCGCTGGACCGGAAGGAAACGCGAACCCGCGCCATGAATACGGACCTCAAGGCCAACTATCAGGGCGTGTACGAGAATCGCATCGGCTTTGGCAAACGCCCGGCGCTGCTGCTCGTCGATTTCGTGCAGGCCTATTTCGATCCGGCCTGCGACCTCTATGCGGGCGTGGAGGATGCGCTTGCGTCCGCCGTTCGCCTGCGCGACGCGGCGCGCACCGCCGGCATGCCCGTGGTCTACACCAACGTCGTCTACCAGAAGCAGGCGCTGAACGGCGGCCGGTTCTTTCAGAAGGCCAGGCCGCTGCGGCATTTTCTCGAAGGCAACCCGCTGGGCGCATGGCCGGCTGGCCTCGACGTCGGCGACGACGAACTGGTGGTTTCGAAGCAGTATCCGAGCGCCTTCTTCGGCACGTCCCTCGCCTCGACGCTGACCACCTGGGGCATCGACACACTCATCATCACCGGCCTGACCACCAGCGGATGCGTGCGCGCGAGCTGCCTGGACGCCTGCTGCCACGGCTTCATCCCGATCGTGGTGCGCGAAGCCTGCGGCGACCGGCACCAAGCGCCCCACGAAGCCAACCTGTTCGACATGAACGCAAAGTACGCAGATGTGGTGAGCGAACGCGAGGCGCTCGCCTACATCGCGGCGCAAATCAAAAAATGAGAACGACTGAACTCTGCCGGGGACCGTTTCAACCAACGATCGGACGATGAGGAACACCATGAACCTGAACCGACGCACAGCTCTGGCGGCAGTGGCCGCCTTCGCGGTCCTTTCGACACCGGCTTACGCGACCGATTGGCCCACCAAACCGGTCACGATCTATGTCACGACTGCGGCCGGCGGAAACACCGACATCATGGCGCGCATGGCCGCCGAGTTTCTGACAGCAAAGTTCGGAAAGACCTTTGTGGTCGAGAACCGGCCCAGCGCAGGCGGGATACAGGCGACCACCCAGGTCGTCGGCGCGGCGCCTGACGGTTACACGTTGCTCTTCACGCACAGCGCCGCAATCCTGCTGGCGCCGCTGGTGCAGAAGATGCCTTTCGACCCGGACAAGAGGCTTACGCCAGTGACCAACGTGGGCACGGGCTCGCAGGTGGTCGCCGTCAAACGCAGCCTGCCGATCAGCAACCTGTCCGAATTTCTGGCCTACGCAAAGGCCAATCCGAAAAAGCTGAACTTCGCAGCCGCCGGGACCAACAACATCAGCCACCTCGCGCCGCTTCTGCTGTTCAAACGCACCGGGGTCGAAGTCGTAATGGTGCCTTCGCGCGGCGAGCCGCAGGCGATTTCCGACCTTGTTGCCGGGAATGTCGATTTCTATTTCGGCAACACGTCCGTCCTGCTGGCACAGCGCGAGCATCCCGCGATCCGGCTGCTGGCAGTCGGCACCGGACAACGGTTGGCGACCGCACCCGATCTCCCCACCGTTTCCGAAACCGTTCCCGGCTTCGTCTTCGCGTCGTGGAACGGATTTCTGGTGCCGAATGGAACGCCCAACGAAATCGTTGCAAAGCTGCGGGGTGCGATAGCGGAAATGGTCAAGGAACCGAAAATGTCAGCGCGGCTCTTGAGCCTGGGTATTCTTCCCGGCGGGCAGAGCGCCGAGCAGGTCGCGGCGGCGTACCAGAACGACCGAAGGAATTTCGGGGAAGCGGTGAAGGCGGCGGGCGTGCCGGCTCCTTGAACGGAAGTATTGCGCCGGTGCGATCCACCAGTCCGGCCGGGCGCGCTTGGCGCCCGGAGCGGCCGGCGGGCCATGCCGCAGTTCGGCTGCGGTGATATCGTAGCCGCGAACGAAGGCTCATGCGAAACGATATGAATCGGAACGTTGTTATCGTCGGTGCGGGGCCCGTCGGCCTTGTCACCGCCAATCTGCTGGCCGATGCCGGCATTGCGGTTTCGCTGGTCGAGACTTGCAAGGATTTGCCGCGCGATTTGCGAGCATCGACGTTCCATCCGCCCACGCTCGATATGCTGGAACGCTTCGGCGTCGTCGGCCTAATGATCGAGCAGGGATTGATCTGCCCGACCTGGCAGTTCAGGGATCGCTCCGAGGGCGTCATAGCGACGTTCGAACTGGCGCGGCTTTCGCCGGACACCAATCACCCGTACCGCCTGCAATGCGAGCAATGGCGGCTCGGCGAAATGCTCTACGCGCGTCTCAGGGACAATCCGCTGGCGACAATCCGGCTTGGCACGAAGGCTGTCACCGCCCGGCAGAATGCGAACGGCGTGGAACTCGACGTTGAGTTGCCGGACGGCGGCCGCGAGACCGTCGAGGGTGCATTCCTGGTCGGCGCGGACGGGATCGGCAGCATCGTGCGCCACGCGATCGGGGCCGGGTTCGAAGGAATCACGATCCCTGAGCTGTTCCTGAGCCTGTCCACGACCTACGATTTTCGCGAGACGATGCCCGATCTTTCCAACATCTCCTATCTATCGGACCCGCGCGAGTGGTATGTGCTGATCCGAACCGCGCATGTCTGGCGCGCACTGTTTCCGGTCGATGCTTCGCTCGAAGATCGGGACGTCACGTCGCCGGAGCGCGGCGAGCGCCTGTTGCAGGGCGCCGTTCCGCGCAGCCAGGCCTATGACGTGACACATCGCACAGCGTATCGCGTGCATGAGCGCGTGGCGTCGACATACGTCAAGAACCGGATTGCGATCGCGGGCGATGCCGCACACGTGAACAATCCGCTGGGCGGCATGGGCCTCAACGGCGGAATTCACGACGCGTTCAACCTGGCCGAGAAACTGGTCGAAGTCGTTGGGGGCGCGCCGCTCGAAACGCTGGAGCGCTACAGCCGCCAGCGGCGCAAGGTCGCGTTGGACGTCGTGCAGCAGACGGCGCTGCGCAATCGCTCGATCCTGAATACACGGGAGCCGGAAGCGCGGCGGGCCTACCACGACGAGTTGCGCGGCATCGTCGAAGACTCCGAGAGGCACCGCAGCTATGTCATGCGGACGTCGATGATCCAGTCGCTGCGCGACGCAGCGAAGATCCCGTAAGTCGCGGGACGAACTCCCGCCACCGTCAGGCTCGAAAGCGCGGCCGCTCGCCGGATCAGAATTCCGCCAGCAGCCGGCCGAAGCCCTCCATACGATCCTTGATGCCGTTGGCGCGCAGTGCATGCCAATAGGTCGCGGTGTTGATGGCAATAATTGGCTTTCCGAGCCACATTTCGGCAGCGGCCGCGAGCCGCACCATGGAAAGATTGGTGCCGACCTGCACGATGGCATCGACATCGTCGCCGTCGAGTTCGATCAGCGCGGCACGCAAGGTTTCCGTCGTTTGCTCGGCGATCTGGATCCACGAGCGGCATTGCAGCGCCTTGTCGCGCACGACGGTAAACCCCTTGTCGGCGAAATAGCGCGCGACCTCCGTGTTCATGGAGGGCCAGTAGGGCGACAGGACCGCTATGCGCTTGACCCCGCCATAGGCCCGCATGGCGGCCGTGCAGGCGTCGCTGCCGATGCTGATCTTGATGCCTGCGGTCTCCTCCACCTCTCGCGTGAACCGGTCGGCGCCTTTCTCGCCGTCGAAGAACGTGACCGCCGACATGCCCATGACGAGGTAATCGGGGCTGCAGGTCATGACGCTTCGCACGGCATCCAGCGTGTTACCGGCGATGACCTCGGCGCCGGCGCGGAAGCTTTCGTTGCTCACGGCATCGGCGTTGAGCGTGAAGATCCGGCTGTAGTGGTTGGTGACGCCGGGCGGCTTCATGGCGTCGAAGTCCGGCTGAACGATGGTGTTGGTCGATGGTCCGAGAACGCCGAACTTGCGGCGCCATCCGAGTGCGTCGGTCATGCCTTTACCTTCCGAGCGGTCGCCGATGGGGGCGGCGGCACCGGCCTCATGCCATGACATGAGACTTGCGCAGATGCGACCTCCATCGTCTTGAAACGCGCGATCATGCTGGCATAAATTTGCTGTCCGGACAAATCTCACGGAATTGGGCAAGGGCATCATGGCTTCGCCAGCGCTGCGGCAGGAAATCCAGAACGGCGGCTTCATCACCGCGCCGGGGGTCTTCGACCTGATCTCCGCCCTGATCGCCGACCGCATGAACTTCAAGGCCTTGTACGTGACCGGTTACGGCACGGTTGCGTCCTCGCTTGGGTTGCCGGACGCCGGCCTTGCCAGCTATTCGCAGATGATCGACCGCATCGGCCGCATCGCGGAGATGACGAAGACGCCGATCGTCGCCGACGCTGACACCGGCTATGGGGGGCTGCTCAACGTTCGCCACACGGTGCGCGGCTACGAACAGGCCGGCGTCACCGCAATCCAGATCGAAGATCAAGAGTTTCCCAAAAAATGCGGGCATACGCCGGACCGGCGGGTCGTCCCGATCGACGACATGACGCGCAAGATCAAGGTGGCATCGGACAGCCGGTCGAGCTCCGACTTCCTGATTGTCGCCCGCACCGACGCCCGGACCGGGAAAGGTCTCGATGAGGCCATCCGGCGCGGCATCGCCTATGGCGAGGCCGGGGCCGACGTCATCTTCGTCGAATCGCCCGAGAGCGAGGACGAGATGGCCGAAATCGCCCGCCGGATCGACAAGCCGCTGCTCGCCAACATGGTCAACGGCGGCCGGACGCCGATGCTCCCGGTCGACCGGCTGGCGAAGCTTGGCTATTCCATCGCGATCTTCCCGGCCGTCGGCTTTCTCTCGGCCGCGGAGGCCATGCAGCGCGCCTATACCGACCTGCAGAGCAATGGAACCACCACCGACGCCGTGCCGATGTTTTCGTTTTCGGAATTCAACAAGCTCATCGGGTTTGACGACGTGTGGGAATTCGAGCGCCGCTACGCAGAATCGGATTAGGCTGTCGGCTGGCCAACCTGCGGTGACAACCGGGACAGGAGGTTTTGCGACATGCCGGGCGACACCCCTCGCTATGCCCAGATTTTCCACACGCTCAGCAAGCGAATGCAGGCGGGCGAGTACCCGGTCGACATGCGCCTGCCGACCGAAAGCGAACTGTGCGACGAGTTCAACGCCAGCCGGTTCACCGTTCGCGAGGCGCTGCGCCGTCTCGTGGAACAGGGGATGGTGCAGCGGCGGCAAGGCGCGGGAAGCGTCGTCGTTTCGACGACGCCGCAGGCGCGCTATGTCCACTCCCTGTCGTCGTTGAACGACCTGTTTCAGTTCGCGCTGGATACGCACTACGACCTGCTGTCGATCGAGCCGGTGACGCTCGACACGCGGACCGCGGCCGATCTGGGTGTCGAAGCCGGCGAGCGCTGGCAGCTCGTGGAAGGCCTGCGGCGGCACGAGAAGGGCGGCAAGGCCTTTTGCTACGTGTGTTCGTACATCGCGCCGCGCGCAAGGGCTTACGTGCGCGAGCTGAGGCGCTGCGTGGGTCCGTTCTATGCGCATCTGGCGAACCAAACCGGCGAGGATATTCTCGAAGTTCGGCAGGATATCTTCGGCGCACCGATGACCGCCAAGGTCGCTGCGGGCTTGGATTGCAAGGCCGATACGATTTCGACTTGCGCCTTCCGGCGCTACATCACCCGGAAGGGGACCTTGATCGCAAGCTACAACTGGCACGTCGCGGATCAGTTTTACTATCGTATGAAGATGTCGCGCGCGATGACCGGGTAGGAAGCGCGCATCGTTCCCGCTTGCCTCTGCGCTTTGAGCGAGAGAATTACAGCGGCGAAAACCGCCTTCAGCGCAGTCGCGATGAGATGAAGGCCGCCGTCGTCACCGCTCGCGGAAGGCGCGGGCGATCTGCTCCTGGAACGGCTTGAGGAGATATTCGAGCGGCGTCCGCTGTTGCGTCTGGATGAACGTTTCGGCCGGCATGCCGGGCACAAGCTTCAAGTCGCCGAGCCGACCGGTCTCTTGCGGATCGAGCGCAACGCGGACGACGTAGTAAGCGAGATTGGTCTGCGGCTCGCGCGTGAGGTCGGCCGAGATGCGCGTGAGCGCCCCGCCGATGTCCGGCATGGTGCGCTGATTTCCCGCCATGATCCGGACCACCGTCTTGGCTCCGACAGCGAGCTGATCGATGTCCTGGGGCGCGACCTTGGCCTCGACGACGAGATCGTCCGAGCGCGGCACGATCTGCATGACCGTCTCGCCGTTGGCGATGACGCCGCCCACGGTATGGACCGAAAGCTGATGCACGGTGCCGCTTTGCGGCGCGATGATGTCAACGCGCCGGAGCTGATCTTCCGCGGCGGTCACGCGCTCCCTGAGTTCGGCAATCCTGCCCTGGGCATCGCGCAGTTCCCGGAGCACTTCAGTGCGGAAGTCCTGATCGATCTGGATGACCTGCAACTCGGTTTCGCTGATCTTGACCCGCGCCCGCGCGACCTCGGCGATCAGATGCCCAAGATCGCCCTGCAGCTTGGCCTGGTCGCGCTGAAGCTGCATGTAGCGGATGATCGGAATCAGGTTCTTCTTGTAGAGATCGGTGACTCCGACCAGTTCCTCGCCGATGAATTTGATCTCCGTCTCTTTCCCGGAGAGCTGCGCGGAAAGACCGCGGATCTCTTCATTCGTCTGCGCGATGCGTTCGCGCAGCTGCGCCTTCTGACCGTTGCGCGTGTTGCGGCGGGATTCGAACAGCTTCTCCTCGCCCGCGGTGGCGGCGGCGACCGAACGGTCGGAGGCCTGCGCAGTCAAATTTTCCGGGAACGCAATCGAACCGGCGCCGTCGCGCTCCGCCAGAAGCCTTGCCTCGCGGGCGGTCAGCTCGTTGAGCTGGGACCGTACGATACCCAGTGTGGCCTTGGTCAGGGTGTCGTCGAGCCGCATCAGCAACTGGCCCTCCTCGACGGCGTCGCCCTCCTTGACCATGATTGCGCCGACGATGCCGCCGGTCGGATGCTGAACCTTCTTCACATTGGATTGGACGACGATCGTTCCCGGCGCGATCACCGCACCCGAAAGCTGGCTTGTCGCGGCCCAGCCGCCGACGCCGCCGATCAGTTGACGTTGCGCTGCTCGAAGCCCGAAGCGACCGCGATGATGTCGGTCGAGAACTCCGGTCCGCCAGTTGCACCGCGCGCCACGGCGTCAGGAAACCGCACGTCGTGGAATCCGGTCAAAGGTTGCGCTCCGCGCGTCGCAGCGCCGCTGCCATGTCGGCGGTGATCTGGCTTTGGGCCCGACGGAACGAGGCGGCATCGGGCGTCGTCACCGCAAAGTTGAGAACGATTGGCGCAGCTTTCGTGCCGCGCTGATAGGCAGCGGCCTCGGCGCGATTGAGGACGCGCTCGCCGCGCTGGAGGATCGCCGGCACTTCGTCGGGCGACAGGAATGCACCGTCATGCAGGCGCGGCGCATTGCGGAAGACCTGCGCCGGCGCCCAGCGCGGCATGCCATCGACGCCGACGACCCCGCCCTCGTGAAACTTGAAGCCGAACAGGCCGCCGAGGACGCCACCGACATTGTTGAGCGTCGTGAGGTTCGTCCCGAACAGGAAGTTCTTGAGCGGATTGAGCACCGCAAGCTTGAGCATTTCCTTTTCGATGTCGGCGAGCGCCGCACGGCCGGCGTCCGCCCATGATTTCCAGTCGGTCTTGCCCTGCGCGATCAAGTTGGCGAAGTGGTTGAAGGTCGTGTCGGTCATGCTCTGCAGGGATTGCATCGCTCCCTGTGAGCGCGCGAGCTCCTGGTTCAGGCGCTCGATGAAGCCGGCGTTGGCAAGGATCGCCTGACCTTCAGCGCTCGCAAGCTCTATGCCCTTCTGGCGCAGCTGTTGCTCGGCCTGCAGCTGGGCGATGATGATCGCCCGCTGCGACTCGCTCGTGCCGGCGAGTTCGATCTGCTTCTGCAGTAGCTCGATCTGATTCTTCTGGCCTTCGATCGTCTGCAGCGCGGCCGCGCGCGCCTGCTCGCCATGAAGGCGCGCATAGGCGCCACGCAACGCATCGATCACGCGGGCCAGCGTACCTTTCGCGTCGCCTTCGGCCAGTGCCTGCGCAATGATGAGCGGGCGGAGCGCCTGCTCGACCTGCATCAAGCGTTGCGCCTGCTCGCTTGAGATCGTGCCCGCCGCGACGGCGTCGTTGAGCTTCCGCTGAGCGGCGGCTTCGGCGGTGAGGTCAGTGGCGGATTTAGCTGATTGTGCCGCCTGCTCAGCGATCTGCTCACGGAGCAGCTCGCGGGCGCGTGTTTCGACATCGACGCCGTTCTGCACGGCCTCGGTCAGGGCCTTGCGGCGGACTTCCGCTTGCTGGGCCGCCGCCGCCCCCTTGAGCCAGGCGTCAGCCAAGCCCAGCGTCGCTCTCGTGTTGACCTCGACCACCCGTGACTGGTCGATGTGCGCCTGCGTCGCCTCGGCGCGTGCCTTGGTGCCGGCCCGCGTAATGTCGGCTTCAGCAATCGCGACCGGAATGGCCTGCCCGGCAAGTTCCAGCCGGCGCCGTTCCTCTGCAATGGCCGCTTTCTGCGCCGGGGTCTTGGCCTGGAGGGCCTGGATTTCCAGTTCGTCCAGGCGACGGGCCTTCTCGGCCGGATCAAGCCAGCTGCGGATCGCGCGCGTACCCGATCACGACATTCGCTACAGCCTCCAACAGCGACATTCGACGGCTTTGCATCATGCCGCGATCCGCTCGGTCCGAAGCGCCTCGAAGGTACGGTCGCTGCCGGCGAGCGTCGCCGTAATCCCGGTGTGGCGCTGGAAGCGCTCGATGATGACGTCGCAGTAGCGCGGGTCGATCTCCGTGGCGAGGCAGACCCGGCCGATGGATTCGGCGGCGATCAATGTCGATCCCGATCCCGCGAACGGCTCATAGATCAACTCGCCTCTAGTACTGTTGTTGATCATCGGCCGGCGCATGCACTCGACCGGTTTCTGCGTTCCATGGACGGTTGCCTCGTCCTCTTCGGCGCCGGTGCCAATGGTCCACAGCGTGGTCTGATCGCGCGCGCCCTGCCAGTGCGCGTCGTTGCGCACCGCGTAGAAGCAGGGCTCGTGCTGCCAATGATAATCGCCGCGGCCCAGCACCAGACGAGGCTTGGCCCAGATGATCTGCGCCCGAATCTTGAAGTCGCAGGCCTCCAGGCTTTCCGCCACGGTCCGCGACCGAACACCCGAGTGCCAGACATAGGCCGCGTCTCCTGGAAACAGCGCCCATGCCTCGCGCCAGTCGGCGCGATCGTCATTACTGACCTTGCCGGTTCGCGTGGTGGCGGAGACCCCGGCTTCGTTGCGCCAATTCGGATCGTATTCGACGCCGTAAGGCGGGTCCGTCACCATTAGATGAGGGCGCTTGCGGTCGAGCAGCCGCTCGATATCGGTCGCGACGGTCGCGTCGCCACAGAGCAAGCGGTGGGCACCAAGCAACCAAAGGTCGCCCGGCCTCGTCACCGCCTCGGTCGGAGGCTCGGGAACATCATCCTCACCGTCCGCCCCGGCTTCTCCATCAAGTCCGTCGAGCAAGCGATCGAGCTCGTCTTCACCGAAACCAAGCAGCTCGAGGTCAACTCCATCCTCCTTGAGCCGGCCAAGTTCGGCGGCGAGCAGCGCCTCGTCCCAACCGGCATTGAGCGCAATGCGGTTATCGGCGAGACGGAAGGCCCTTGCCTGCGCGTCGGTCAGATGGGCCAACCGTATGACCGGCACATCGGAAAGGCCGAGACGCTCGGCCGCGATCAACCGGCCGTGTCCTGCGATCAGCACGCCCCGTTCATCGACGAGGCACGGCACATTGAAACCAAACTCCGCAATAGAGCCGGCGATCTGCGCGACCTGCTCGTCTGGATGCGTTCGGGCGTTCGCGACGTAAGGCAGAAGCCGCTCGATCGGCCACTGTTCGACTGAAAGCTCGTCAGGCGGCATCGGTGATTTCGACGCCTCGTGCCGCCGCGGTCGCCTCGAAGGTGCGCTTGTCATCGGCAAGGACGACCGGTTGATCGGGAAACAGCTTGCGCCATCGCAGGATGGCGACGTCGACGTATTCCGGGGCGAGCTCTACCGCCTTGACGAGCCGGCCGGTGCGCTCGCCCGCAATCAGGCTCGTCCCCGAACCCGCAAACGGCTCGTAGACGACGTCGCCGTCGTCGCTGTAGGCACGCATCACGAACTCCGGCAGCGCCACCGGGAACACGGCCGGATGCTCGGTTTCGATGCCGCGCGCCTTGTGCCGCGTAATGCGGATAACGTTGTCGGGAATGCGCGTCTCCTGCACGCCTTGCCCGGCGTGGCTCCATTCCCCGACGTGACCGTCGCGGCTGCGCATGCCGCCATGGGTGTCGTTGATGTGGCCCGCCCATTTGCAGGGCACGATCTTGTTGGGCTTGCGCGCCACCCGATTGAAATGAAACAGCAGCTCAAAGGCGGGGGCCAGGCGTCCGTTCCAGTCGCCGGGCAATCCCGGTCCTTGGTCCCAAGCGTAAAGTCCGAACCGGCGCCAACCTTGTTCACGCATCCATTCGAGCCAGGTCTGCCAGTAAGGCTGCCACTCGTTGTCACGATGAATCAGGCCGAGGTTGACCAGAACCTGCGCCTCGTCGGTGGCCGGTAGGCCTGCGAACACGCCCTGCATCAGCGCGTCCCAATTACCGACGCCACCGGTCGTGTAGTCGCGCTGATTGCCGTAGGGCGGCGACGTGAAGACGAGCGTTGCGCGTTTCCCCACCATGGCGCGCGCGACCACCGCCGCATCGGTGCTGCTGCCGCAGAGGAGGCGATGGCGACCGAGCAGCCAAAGGTCGCCGGCTCGCGAGACCGGCTGGCGCGGTGGCGCGGGCGTCTCGTCGGCGGCGTCTTCATTGCCGTCGTCGGCATCCCCCTCGTCGCCGAGCGGCGCCATCAGCGCTTCAAGCTCGGCGTCGGAAAATCCGGTTAGAGCGAGGTCGAAGCCCTCGCCGTTGAGCGCCTGCAATTCGGCCGCGAGCAATTCCTCATTCCAGCCGGCGTTGAACGCGAGCTTGTTGTCGGCAATCACGTAGGCACGCCGCTGCGCCGAGGTCAGATGCCCGAGCACCACCACCGGCACGGTATCGATTCCGAGCCGGCGTGCCGCCAGCAGCCGGCCGTGGCCGGCGACCACCACGCCTTCGGCGTCGACCAGAATCGGATTGGTCCAGCCGAACTCGACGATCGAGGCGGCGATCTGCGCGACCTGGTCGTCCGCGTGCGTTCGCGCGTTGCGCGCATAGGGGATCAGCCGGTCGAGCGGCCAATGCTCGACCGTGTCGGGCAGTCGGTGCGTCATCTGGTTCGTGTGGAGCGCCGTACCACGGCAGGCGTGGTAACCGGGGCGCGCCTGTTACCAGGCGGCGGTTACCAGGGCGCCGGCCGAAAACGCCAACCGTTGCGGCCCTTTAGGGCACACAGGCGGCAACGTCGCGTGGTAACTGGTAACTCAGATTTTTGCCCTGCCGGTGGCGAAATTTCGGGCCATTGCCCCCCGCATAGGATCTCCGCCAGGAAGGACCCGCGAGCGGCCCGGCAGGGTCGATCCTTTCCTTGCCGGTTCGGCTAACGAAAGGTTGACGGCCTTGCCTTTCCTTAGGCCCTGCCTAATCGGGTGCAATTGGGTGGGCATTCGGGTGGCCTTGCTATTTGGGTGGATTTGGGTGTCTATTCGGGTGTGAGCATCCGAACCGACACCATCCGGATCACCCCGGAGATCCTGGCGCTGATTGCCGAGATCGACGAGTTCAAGGGCGCCTGGCGGGCGCTCGGAACCGTCGCGCCTGAACGGCTGTCGGCGCTGCGGCGCGTCGCGACCATCGAGAGCATCGGCTCCTCCACCCGGATCGAGGGCAGCAAGCTCACCGACCGCGAGGTCGAGCGGCTGCTGTCCAACCTCGACATCAAGCCCTTCGCGTCCCGCGACGAGCAGGAGGTCGCAGGCTACGCCGAAGCGATGGACCTCGTGTTCCGGTCGTGGGACGAGATCGCGATCACCGAAAACCACATCAAGCAATTGCACCGCGATTTGCTCGTCCACAGTGAGAAGGACGAGCGCCACCGCGGCGGCTACAAGACTGGCCCCAACAACGTCGTGGCCTTCGACCAGGACGGCAAGCAGATCGGCATCGTGTTCGAGACCGCGACGCCATTCGACACGCCCCGGCTGATGACCGAACTCGTCACCTGGTTTGGCGAGGCGACGGAGGAGAAGCGCCTCCATCCTCTGCTCGTCATCGCGATCTTTACGGTCGTGTTCCTCGCCATCCATCCGTTCCAGGACGGCAATGGACGGCTGAGCCGTATCCTCACCACACTGATGCTGCTGCGCGCGGGCTATGCCTACGTGCCCTACAGCTCGCTTGAGAGCGTCATCGAGCAAAGCAAGGAAGGCTACTACCTGGCGCTGCGGCAGACGCAGGGAACGATCCGCACCGACAATCCCAATTGGGAGCCGTGGCTTCTGTTCTTCCTGCGTGCGCTGCGCCAGCAGAAGGAGCGGCTGGCGAAAAAGATCGAGCGCGAGAAACTCGTCGTCTCAAGCCTGCCGGAACATTCAGTTCAGATTCTCGACCACGCCCGCGAACACGGTCGCGTCAGCATCGGCGAGATCGCCAAGCTGACTGGCGTCAGCCGCAACACGCTCAAGGAACACTTTCGGCAACTGGTCGAGAAAGGCTATCTCGTAAAGCAGGGCGGCGGGCGATCGACCTGGTACGTGCTGAAGTGAACCGGATCGTCGACGCGCGTCTCGCGATCTTGCCAACGAAACTAGCGAATCCGAGCCATTCTGTCTGAGCGAAAAGTGTCTGGCAGACAATTTTCGCTGCACTACGCTGACGCCGCAATCGTCCGCTCGATGAAGCGTCGCTTTGAGAGACCCTTCGGCAAGTGGTGCCCGTTGAGTCTCCACGCGATGACGCAGAGAGCATACAGCCAATGCTCGTGCGCGGCGGCGCGGTGCAGCCCGACCTTCCAGCACACGGTCTTCCACCGCTCGCCGGTTGTCCGCGCCGTCGGTGCCGACATCGACGCGCTCGACCAGCAACTGCACGATGCGTGCCTGCTCGGCTGGAAACAATTCGTCCCAGAGCGGATCGAGCCGCTGCAGCGCCTCGCGCACCTCGGCTTCCGGAATGTCGCCGATCGATCTTGCCGCGCGCCACGTGCCGACGATGACTTCTGGGGTACGCAGGAGCCCGCGCAGGTGGTCGACGACCGCGCTCTCAATCTCGGCTGCCGGGATGCGCCGCACCGGACAAGCGTTGGCATCGCGTTTGAGCACATCCGTCGACACATAATAGCGATAGAGCTTGCCACCCTTGCGCGTATGCGCCGGCGTCATTGCCCTGCCGGTCGGCCCGAAGATCAAACCTTTTAGGAGCGACGGCGTCTGCGTTCTGGTGTTCGCCGCGCGCCGTCTCGGGCTCTCGCGCAGTACCGTGTGCACCCGATCCCAGAGGGAGCGCTCGATGATGGCTTGGTGCTCGCCGGGATAGGCCACGCCCTTGTGCACTGCCTCACCGATATAGGTCCGGTTGTTGAGAAGCTTATAGACGTAGCCCTTGTCGACAACCTTGCCTTGCTTGCCTCGGACATTTTCAGCCCGGAGCTTCCGTACCAGCTCGGTGGCCGAGCCAATCTTGATGAACCGTTCGAAAATCATCCGAACGGTCGCGGCCTCTGCCTTGTTCACGACCAGTTTGCGATCCTTGACGTCGTAGCCGAGCGGAACGAACCCGCCCATCCACATGCCTTTCTTGCGTGAGGCCGCGAACTTGTCGCGAATGCGCTCACCGATCACCTCACGCTCGAACTGTGCGAAGGACAGCAAGATATTGAGTGTGAGCCGCCCCATCGAAGTGGTCGTGTTGAACGACTGGGTCACGCTGACGAAGGTGACGCTGTTGCGGTCGAACACCTCGACCAGCTTGGCAAAATCCATCAGCGCGCGGCTGAGCCGATCGATCTTGTAGACGACCACCACGTCGACGCGGCGGGCTTCGATATCGGCTAGTAGGCGCTGCAACGCCGGCCGCTCCAACGTCGCGCCCGAGATGCCGCCGTCGTCGTAGCGGTCTGGCACCAGCAGCCAGCCCTCGGGTTTCTGACTGGCGATATAAGCCTCGCAAGCCTCGCGCTGGGCATCGAGCGAGTTGAACTCTTGCTCCAGCCCTTCCTCGCTGGACTTGCGGGTGTAGACCGCGCAGCGGAGCTTGCGGATGATCGGCTTCTTCATTTCTCGGTCCGCCAGCTTTTAAGTCCGAAAAACGTCAAGCCATTCCACCGCGTACCGGTAATGGCTCGCGCTATGGCGGACAGCGATTTGTAGGGCCGGCCCTGGTATTCGAAATCCTCGTCGCGCACTGTGACGCAGTGCTCGACGCCTTGGTACTCGCGGATCAGCCGTGTGCCGGCCACCGGCCGCTCCTTGGCAGGCTGTCGGCGCCGCGCCGGATCCCCGCCGTCGAGGTCTTTGGCGATGGCGCGCAGCCGCTTGAGGGTTTCGGGCTTGAGCCCGCCGTAGGCCAGTTCCTGAATGCGGTACGCCAGCCGATGCTCCAGGAACCGCCGGTTATAAGGTGGCGGCTCGGTCTCGAAGAGATCGCGCCATTTCTGCTTCAACGTGCCGATCGGCGCTGTTTTAAGCGCAGCCAATTGAGCCAATACCGACTCGGTCAATCCGGGCCTCCATCCGTTTCGCGGGCGTCGGCATGACCGCTTCGGTGGGCGGTATAGTCGAGCGAACTCTCTCCGCTGTCGGCAGATAAAGGACTGGACTGTCGCGACTTCAGCCGTATTAGGCCGGCCGCCAGAATCTCGGCGATCTCGGCTAGACGCTCGGCCGGGGACAGGCGGCCTGGATCGATACCATTGTGCATGTGCGGGGAGCCTTTTTCTTGCTCCCTCTCTTAGTAGCGATCCAGGCGGCGGTTTTTCCCAGGAGGACTCCGTGCGAGCCCTTGAACAATTTTGGCGGCAGCCTTCAATGCCGAGCGCCGTCCATCGAATCCACCGCGACGTCGAAAGTCAGCATTCGGTCGAACAAGGCCGCCTTGCGATAGAAATGATGCTCGCCGAACCGGCTCTCCGCGATCTTTTCGCTACGGTGCTCGAGCAGTCCGAACCAGAGCAGCGGTCGGAGGATTCTGGCCTCCATCGCGTAGGGTGTCCGGTCCCAGGTTCCCGACAACATCGCGGGTTCCGGGATGGTGCAAAGCCGCGTCAGTTTTTCGCTGGTTTGCCAGTCGCTGGCGCAAACCGACAGCGACCACAGCACGACACCGGCATCGCTCTGCGGCCAAGTGCCGAGCAGGCCGCGCCCGAAATACCCGAGATCCATGCGCCAGAGCGCCAGATGAAACAGGATCGCCAGCAGGCTGCCTTGCTGCGCTTCGTTCAGCATGGTCTTGCCAAAGGGAGTCGCGATCAACTTGCCGCGCCGGATTTGCGCGAGGTTGGCTGCCTCGCTGAGCAAACGAACGATGTGCAGCGGCAGGAAGTCAGGCTCGTTGATGACCTTGTGCAGCCGAAACGCGTCGGCCTGGTCATAGCCCGGCCATTCAATGAGCTTGCGCATCTCGGCGACGACTGCGCGCGAGAGATTGCCGGTTGCGGTCAGCGGCAGGCCGCCGCGCTCGATTGCCTGGCGCAGCACGATGAGCGTGTTGCGCGCCACGGCTGAGCCCGCGATCTCGTCGGCATTGAGATTATTGGCGATCCGGATTGCGGTCTGAGCGGCCGACGGCTCCTGCCTCAGCGCCCGCAGACTGTCGAAGGTCAGCAGCGTCCAGGCCGGCTCGACCCCATCGAGCCATTTCCGCACCTGCGGGTCATGCAGGAAGTCCTCCGCGACCATGGCTCAACTCGCCATGCCGAACTGGCGTGCGACGGGGGGCTTTGGACGCAGCCATTCGCTGAGCTTTGACCATCGCCGGCGCCCCGAGACGTTGCGCACCGCAATGGCGACCGCCTTCTTCTGTCCGACCAGCACGACGAGCTTCTTGCCGCGCGTGACGCCGGTATAGAGCAGGTTCCGCTGCAGCATGGCGTAATGCTGGGTCAGCACGGGTATGATCACGGCCGGATATTCCGAGCCCTGGCTCTTGTGGATGGTCGCCGCGTACGCAGGCACCAGCATATCGAGCTCGCCGAATCCGTAGGTGACGGAGCGGCCATCGAAGCTGGCAATCAGCTCGCCCGAATTGGCATCGACGTCATCGATGGTGCCGATGTCGCCGTTATAGACCTCCTTGTCGTAGTCGTTCTCGATCTGCATGACCTTGTCGCCGGGAGCGAAGGTCCAGCCGAAGCGCTCGACCTTGCGATCGCCGGCGGGATTGAGGGCGGCCTGCAGCTCGATGTTCAACGATCGGGCACCTGCGCCGCCGCGATTCATCGGACACAGCACCTGAATGTCGCGGATGGGATCGAGGCCGAAGCGTTTGGGGATTCGTGCCTTCACCAGCTCGATGATGCGGGCGACCGCCGTCTCCGGGTCGTCAGCCTGCACGAAGTAAAAGTCGCTCTCGGCGTCGGGTGGGCTCAGATCGGGGGTCGAGCCCTGGTTGATGCGATGGGCGCTGGTGATGATACGACTCTGCGCGGCCTGCCGGAACACCTCGGTGAGACGCACCACCGGCACGGCGCCCGACGAGATGACATCGGCCAGCACCTGGCCGGGCCCAACAGACGGCAGCTGGTCGATGTCGCCCACGATCAAGAGCGCGGCGTTGTCCGGCACCGCTTTCAGGAGCGACTGCATCAGTATGACGTCGACCATGGAGGTCTCGTCGACCACCAGAAGATCACAATCGAGCGGGTTGTCATCGCCGCGCTTGAAGCCACCGCCCTTGGGATCGACCTCGAGCAACCGGTGAATGGTCTTGGCCTCGAACCCGGTCGCCTCGGTCATGCGCTTGGCGGCGCGGCCGGTCGGCGCGCACAGCAGGATCTCGGTGCCCTTCGCGGCGAGGATTCGCAAAATGGCTTTGACGATGGTGGTCTTGCCAACGCCGGGACCACCGGTCATGACCAGCACCTTAGACATCAGCGCGAGCCGGATCGCGGCGACCTGGCTTTCGGCCAACGCAAGCCCGATGTGCTTCTCGACCCACGGCAGCGCCTTGTCCGAATCGATCCAGGGCCATGGCAGCGTGCCGTTTACGAGCCGCGTCAGCCGCTCGGCGATGGTGCGCTCGGCGCGATGCAGACCGGCCAGGAATACACAGGGCGTTTCCCCGACCCGGTCGGCGACCACGGTACCCTCCTGCAGCTCGAGATCGAGCGCTGTGCGGATCAACTGCTGCGGCACCTCGAGCAGTTTCTCGGCCAGCGGGACCAGTTCGTCTGTCGGCAGTCCGCAGTGCCCCTCGTCCATCGCCTCGGTCAGCGCATAGGAAATCCCAGCCCGCACCCGGGTGGTTGCGGTCTTCTCGATGCCGAGCTTCATGGCGATGGCGTCGGCGGTCTTGAAGCCGATGCCGCGGATATCGCGGGCCAGCCGATACGGGTTCTCGGTCATGACCTGGATGGCGTCTGAGCCGTAGGTCTTGAAGATCCGCACCGCCCTCGCCGTGCCGACGCCGTGGCTGTGTAGGAACACCATGATTTCGCGGACGGCCTTCTGCTCGGCCCAGGCGGCGAGAATGCTTGCCGCACGAACCGGTCCGATGCCGTCGACCTCGCGCAGCCGGTCCGGCGTGGCCTCGATGACGTCGAACACCTTGTCGCCGAAGGCGCGCACCAGCTTCTTGGCGTAGACCGGACCGACGCCGCGGATCATGCCGGACGAGAGGTACTTCTCGATGCCATCGGCCGAATCGGGAAGCGAGGTGCGCAGGAAGCGCGCCTTGAACTGCTGGCCATGGGTGCGGTCGTTGATCCATTCGCCTGAGGCGGTGATCCATTCGCCGGCTGCAATGGTGGCGGCATGGCCGACCACAGTCACGATATCGCGATGGCCGCGCGCCTTGGCGCGCAGAACGCAAAAACCATTCTCGGCATTGTGGTAGGTGACCCGCTCGACGAGGCCCGCCAACACTTCCTGGTTCGATGGTTCGGGCTGCGGCTTCATGTCGGTCGTCGCATTACCGGTGTTGCTGCTGCGCGCGCCAATCCCACGGCATTTCGAACTCGCCGGACCAGATATTAATCCGTTTCAGCCGGGCCGCCTCCTCGTCAGCGACGTAATCCAGTGAATAGCGCCGGAATGCCACGGCCCAGCCGTTTGCCACCATCCAGCGGTCCAGGTCTTCTGATCCCTTGAAACAGACGGCAACGACGCGACGATACCGATCGATGTCGCGCGCCTCGCAACGAACCGTTGCGCGGCCGATCCGATTGGCCAAGGCAAAGCTCGCCTGCTGCCCGCAGCGCCAACGCTCGCCGTTGGGACGAACGCAGAGTTGGCCGCCCTCCGGGGCGTCAATACCGAACAGACGAATTCGCTGGCCGTGGATTTCGATGGTGTCGCCGTCGATGACGGAAGCAACGCCGATGATCAGTGCTTGCGCGCCGGCCTGCACAATGGCCAAAACCACCAGGAACAAAGCAAAGCCCAGGGCGCGCAAAGTCATGATGTCAGTCATGGTTGTCGTCCGATCTTCGGCGGCTCGTCGATTTCTTCGGCGTCGCCGGTCTCGCGGTGAACCTCCTCGCGGATGACCTTTTCGGTAATCTCCGAGAGATAGGCGACGAGCGCAGAGTTCAACTCCTGGAACTCCGGCCATAGCACCTGCTCCATAAAGCTCTTCGGCCCCTTGAGCATGATGGATTGGCGGTGCATGCGCGGATGGCGGTAGGGCCGCAGGCCGTAGCGGCGACACAGCGCGATGAACAGCTGTCGCGACCAGACATCGGGGATTGAGAACTTCATCTCGATGGATTTTTCCTTGCCCGCCGCCTGACCAAGGCGCTGGCGAATCCGTTCGGCGGCAGCCCCCGCGGCGGCCTTCTCGCCCGGGGTCGCTGCGCCGGCGAACAGCGCTTCGATCTTGCGGAGCTTGTCGCGAAGGATTTCGTCGGGGGTCATAGGATCGCTCACAGCCGCTTCGATGCCCACACCACGCGGCCGATGATATTGACGTCCTCGGCATCGCGCTCGTAGGTCTGATATTCGGGGTTAAGCGACTTGATGATGACCCTGGTCGGCTCCGAATGCGGAACGTGCTCGATGCGCTTGGCGACAATGCCCATGCCATCCCAGATCACGAAGATGCCGGGCGGCGCTGGCACGCGCCGGCTGGTGTCGACCATGATGCGGTCACCGCTCGATAGCATGGGCTCCATCGAGTCGCCGTCGATCGTGACGATGTGCAGATCTTCGGCGCGCGCGCGGAATTCGTGACGGATCACGTCGTCGGGGAACAACCAGGTGGTCTTGGCCTCCTCGAGCCCCTCATGAAACGAGCCCGGTCCTGCGGACGCTCGCACGTCGATCTCGGTGATGGGTGAGAAACCTGCCGCGGATCGCCGTGGGCGCTTTGGCGGCTCGATCGCCTGGCCGCTCAAGGAAGGTCGCGTCATCGAGCGCACCGAGTTCATCGATTTCGCGGATGGGCGGCCCAAGGCCTATTTATCCGAGCAGATCGCGAAGGCCTTTCCGGCGGTCGTGATGCCGGCGTCACCGCCAGCCGCGGGAGATGCCCCTGGTGCTGCCTACACGGAGGAGGGAGCGCCCAACACGACCCGATCCGCAACACTGCAAATTGGCACGTCCAATCTGTCGGTTGACGATTGCCTGGCGCGGATTCGTTCCGGCGACCACTGGCACGACAACCTGGTGCGGTTGACCGGTCACTGGATCGCGCGCGGCTGGTCGGATGCCGAGATCCTGACGGCGGCCGAAACCTTGACCCTAAACGGCTACACCGCGGCTCAGACGCGGCGGGAAGTGGCCGCGATGATTGCTGGTGGGCGCAGGAAGTGGGGCAGGCCCGACGTTGCGCATCTGATCGGCGACGCCGAACCCGAACAGCGTCCCATCATCATCGATCCGCGGACGTGGTCGGGAAAGCCAGTGCCTCAGCGACAGTGGCTCGTCGATGACTGGATTCCGATGAACCATGTCACTGCGCTCTACGGCGATGGTGGTCTCGGCAAGACGCTGCTTGCACAGCAATTGCTGACCAGCGTCTCGACTGGCCGCCCGTGGCTCGGACAATCGGTTCGCAAGCTGCGCGCGTTCGGTCTGCTTTGCGAGGACCATGCGGACGACCTGCACATCAACCAGGACCGCATCAACGGCGCATACTGGATCGACTACCCGCTGGAACTCAGTCGTCGCATCGAGCTGGGCGGTAAACATCTCCATCCGCCCCGACAGATAGGTCTCGACCGAGCGCGCCTGCATCTGCGGGCCGAATTCGCGCACGTTCTGGACCTCTTCGGCCAGCACATTGTCGTCGAGCTGATAGTGCGGAACCTTCAGAACGCGCGCCCGGCGCAGTGGCTTGGGGCGGGTTTCGCCAGGACCGCCGCGCGGCGTCGGGTTCACCAGCGTCAAGATGCCGGACTGCTCTTCGAGCGCGATCGAGGTCGTCGGTACCGGCGCCTCAGTGAACAGCCCGAGCGCGCCCAGGCGCCCCGGCACGAAGGGAAGCTTGTTGATGCTGTCGGTCAGCGTGACGAAATTGAACGCGTCATTGCTGAACACGTCGAGAATAGGTTCCATTGTTCAATCCTGTCGGGGTTTGAATATTGCGGGCGCGCGTTTTTGGATCAGCGAACGACGATGTCGGCGGCGCGCAGCTCCGCCCATTTGACGGACTTTTTGGTGTCATCATCGACGCTTGCGTCGTACAGCAGGCCAAACCGATTGACTTCTGCATGCCGCGCGACCGCAACTGCCGTCACATCGGCGCTGGTCGCATCGACAGGGCCAATCAGGATAGCGACTGCCACCTCCGAGCCATCCGCGGCCGTTGCGGGCGATGAAACGAATTTGTTGCTTGCCGTGATTTTCCCAAGCACCGTTCCAGGCAGAAGCTTCCCCGCGCCGGAAGCAATGACGACGTTGTCGCGGGACAGCCTTCCCTCGTCGTCTTCCGAGAGAATGAAGTTTCCATCATGGGGATTCTCATGCAGCACGGTCATAAAGCTCTCCTGTTCGCCGCGACGACGGCGCGGACGTTGGGCATTCCAAAGTGATGAAGCTAAGGGTCAGCGCGCGGACGCACCCGCGGCAGCCGCACGGCGGCGGGCATAGATTTCTTCGGTGTTGATCACGCGCTGCGGCTCTCCAGACGATCGATCGCCGCCGGTACCAAGTTTGGGCTGCACCTCTCGCGCCATGGCACTGTCGAGATTGCTCTTGGCTGCGGGTGACTTCGCCAGCGCCGCAAGCACGAACTCGGTTGCGAGCTCGGTGTCGAAGGCGAAGTAATGCGCAAGCTCTTCGCGACCCTTGGCTGAATCACTGGTGATGATCGACCTGATGCGAGCGCGTTCGGATACGCTACCTTGCTTAAGGCCTTCCGCCTCACCGGCCGTACGTGCTTGCCGTCGACTTGGGAGGCGATGTAGCGCTCCTCACCGGATTGGATCGCAGCGTCGAGCCGATCCTTCTGCTCGTCGAACTTGGCGCGTAGGAAATCCGACACCAGGAGTCGCAACCGGCCGACGCCCCACTTGCGCTCCATGGCGACGGCGACCTGGTCGAGGCCATCGACCATCGCCTGGATGCGATAGGCGGCCGACGACATGACCTCGGTTTCGAGTGAGAGCTTGCGAGCGGGTCGGGTCATGGCCGACACCGCCACGTCGGAGTGGCGACGGATAGCCGGCGGCTGCGCCGCGGCCCGTCTTGAACAGAACTTCGCAGCGCGCTTATCCCAGTCCCGATCGACCTCCTCAAGCGCCCGCTCGAGGTCCCGGAATCCTTTCTGCCCGCGCTCGCCTTCGAGCTTTCGGTCGATGTCTGGAAGCCCGGATGGTCGCTGACCCGCCGCCGCGCCATCACCTCGTCCTCGGTGCTGCTGCATCGCAAGAAGGGTACCGCCTAAAGACCTGGCCTGTGTTCGGCAATGGATGGGGCGCGCGCGTCGCGACCGTCCGGGCAGTGAGCCTGCGCATGGCAGGTGAGAGGGTGCCGGCGCCATCCATTATCCCGTCGGACGCAGCGGTCCCGGGCAAGGGCGCTGTACCAGCGCCGGCAGCCATGAAGAAAGTCATCGTCGGGACCGGCACTGCCGCTCCGGTCGCTGCCGGCGGCAGCTTTGCGGATTGGGTGATCGCCCATCCGTGGGAAACCGCCGCGATCGGTTGCGGCGCTGCCGTCATCATCGCCAGCTCGATCTACGCGCTGAACCGCTGGCATCGGTCCCGGCAGGAAGCCGCGATCCCCAATACGCCATTCGTTTACGAGCTCAAGACCGCCTGAACATCAAGGAGAAGAAGCCATGGTGATGGCCGTACTGCTATTCGCGACCCTGATCGCAATCTACGCCTTCTGGATTCGCCCGATCCTGCAATCGCGGCCGGCGTTCCGGGAGCTCTACGACAAGGAAGAGAACTTCTTTGCGGCACTCCGCGAGAAGCTTAAAGGCATCAAGCAGAAACTATCGTCCGTCATCGTCATCGTCGCGGGTGCCGCGGTGACGGGCTATGACTTTTTCGCGCCGATCATCAGCGGCGTGGATATGAGCTCGCTCACGTCCCGGGTGCCGTCCTGGGCGTGGCCGCTGGTCCTCATCTCACTGACAGCGCTGTTCCAGTTCCTGCGCAACCTCGCCGACAAGCGGCACCTGGTCGAGTTGACCGACGCGACCGCGCCTGACCAAGGGGACGTAGTGCGATGTGGACCTGGCTTGCGAGCCTTGTCGGCGGGCCCGTCGTCAACGGGCTAATCAATGCCTACAAGGCCAAGCTCGCTGCGACGAATACGCAGGACCGGATTGCGGCCGATCTCGCAGCCAAGGAAATCGAGGCCGAGATCGAAGCCCGGAGACAGGCTTCCGCCATCATCATTGCCGAGCAAGGCCGCTGGTACACGGCCATCATCCGGCCGCTGCTCGCGGCGCCGGTGATCATCTACTTCTGGAAAGTTCTGGTGATCGACAAGGTTCTCGGCCTCGGCTCCACCGACCCGATCACCGGCATGGTCGCCGATTGGTCCGGCATGATCATCACCGCCTATGTTGGCGGCCGCTCGATCGAGAAGGTCGCCCGCATCTTCGCGAGGCGCTCATGACCAACGAGGAACTGCTGCGCGAGCGCGTCGCCAAGCTGGAAGTTCAGATGCCGCACCTTAATGAAAAGCTCGACGATACGCACAAGAAGGTCGAGGAAATGCACGCAATCCTACTGCAGGCTAAGGGTGCGCGGTGGGTGATCGTAGGGTTGGCAGGAATTGCAGGCCTCGCGTCGGGGCTGGTTGCGAAATTCATGCCTTGAGAATTGGTGCATGGTACTATCACCCCATATCTTGATCAGCGAGCTTCGACGGACGATTAGAGATTCTTCGTAGAAAGGATGTTGGCGAACAGCATACCTACCAAGGCGATCAGCGCAGCGACACTTACTGCGTGAACGGCAATAATTGAATTATACTCGCTCGAGCTGAAGATTTGCATTGGAGGCCCCAGAATCCAGTCGAGCCCGAAATAACAAGCAAACGGGACCATGAGCACGAGCACCATCATCACGCGCTCGCGAGGTCGAAAAAGGATTACTCCAAGGAGGACGCATGGAAGGAGGAACAACTCCACCGCAGAAGCGGTTCCGAATAGTTTTACACATAGTACAGTGTTCGCGACACCAGCGATCGGAAGAAGGGCGCGTCCCAACAGGGTGTTGCGCCGCGCTATGGCGGGAACCATCAAGAAGAATGGCGTCGAGAGGAGCGTCAACCATGCTGGCCACGCTGCTGCACCAACGATGGCGTGCAAATACAGCGGATAGAATGGCTGATTTCCGGCTACGATAATTGCAATTGTCCCTGCGGCATTCGCCAGCGGGTCGGGATTTTTCGTGTATTCCTGTACTTTCGATACGAGCCCTCTGAGCATGCGGCGCCCAGACTACAGGTGGCCGCTCAGGTGTTCTGCAACGCTGGCCAGATCCTTGTCGCCTCGACCCGACAGATTGACCACCATCAAATGATCCGTGGCCATTTTAGGTGCAAGTTGAGCTACTTTGGCGATCGCATGGGCCGGCTCGAGTGCGGGAATTATTCCCTCGAGCTGGCTGCAGAGCTTGAACGCTTCAAGTGCTTCCTGGTCCGTCGCAGATAGGAACTTTATGCGGCCGATGTCGGCGAGCCACGCGTGTTCCGGGCCGATGCCGGGATAGTCGAGACCAGCAGAGATCGAATGCGCCTCTTCGATCTGGCCATCTTTGTTCGTCAACAGATAGGTCCGGTTACCATGCAGCACGGCAGGGCGACCGCCAGCGACTGAAGCCGCGTGCTGTCCGCTTTTCAGCCCATGACCGGCGGCTTCCACACCATAGATCTCGATCTGCCGGTCATCGAGGAATGGATGGAACAGTCCCATGGCGTTGGAGCCCCCGCCGATACATGCAATCAACGAATCTGGCAGTCGTCCTTCCGCCTCCAGCATCTGTTCGCGGGCTTCGTTGCCGATGATGCACTGGAAGTCCCGCACCATCATCGGATAGGGATGCGGTCCGGCGACCGTACCAATGCAATAGAATGTGTCCGACACATTGGTGACCCAGTCACGCAATGCTTCGTTCATCGCGTCCTTAAGGGTCTTCGAACCGGACTGGACCGCTACGATCTCCGCGCCCAGGGCTTGCATACGTTGAACATTAGGCTGCTGCCGAGCAACATCCGCTGCGCCCATATAGACTATGCACTTGATCCCAAACTTCGCGCACAATGTGGCCGTTGCGACGCCGTGCATTCCAGCGCCGGTTTCAGCGATAACCCGCGACTTGCCCATACGGCGTGCCAGCATGATCTGACCCAGCACGTTGTTCACTTTGTGCGCACCGGTGTGATTGAGGTCCTCGCGCTTGAAATAAATCTTGGCGCCGCCAAAGCGCTCGGTCATTCGCTCGGCCAGATACAACGGCGAGGGCCGGCCGACGTAATTGCTCAGATATCCGTCCATCTCTTTCTGAAACGTGGGATCTGCCTTTGCCTCGGCGTAAGCCGCCTCCAGGGTCAAAAGTGGCGGCATCAGCGTCTCGGCGACATAACGGCCGCCGTAGATGCCAAAATGACCCCGATCGTCGGGGCCAGTGCGAAAGGAATTAAGTTGCTGTGGCGCGTTCATGTGTATCAATCAACTTGCGTTTCGAACGATGCTGCTTCGGGGCGATATTCCATTGCACCGGGTTGCGTCGAAATTAGATGCTGGCGGGTCGTTCGACCTTGTAGAGGCCAACGTTTATGGCCTCGGTCTCGAACCCTGCCTGACAGTAAGCCAGGTAGTATTCCCAGGTTCTTTTGAAACGCTCATCAAATCCGAGAGCTTCGATCGCAGGCCACGACTCCAGAAAGCGCTGCCGCCATTCCTCCAGCGTGCGCGCGTAACCATCGCCAAACAATTCTTTCCAAATAAGTTTGAGCCCTGATTTAGCCGTTTCCCGTTCGACAATCCCCGTCGTCGGCAGCATGCCGCCCGGAAATATGTATTTCTGAATGAAGTCCGGCCTACCACGATAATCTCCAAAACGATCTTCAGCGATCGTAATGACTTGCAGTACGCCAACGCCGCCTGGACGCAAACGATCCCTCAGATTCTGGAAATAAGTTGGCCAATAAGCTTCACCGACTGCCTCCAGCATTTCGATCGAGACGATCCGATCGAAGGTGCCTCGCACATCTCGGTAATCCTGCAAGCGGATATCCGAGCGGCTTTCCAGGGCGCGACCGCGGAGCCGTCGTTGCGTGAATTTCAATTGCTCCGCCGACAGTGTCACTCCCATCACTTTACAGTCGTGCCGTTCCAATATTCGCTCAGCAAGGCTGCCCCAGCCACAGCCGATTTCGAGCACTTTTTCCCCGCCAGCCAAATCCAGCAGACTTAGCACTCGGTCAAGCTTGGCATCCTGTGCCTGCTCTAGCGTCTGGTTCATTGAAGAAAATAGACCCGCCGAGTAAGTCATGCCTGGATCGAGCCACTGTTGGTAGAACTCGTTTCCGAGGTCATAGTGGGCGGCAATATTGCGTCGACTTCCGCGGGGTGTATTGCGATTCATCGCATGACGCACCCTGAGCCAAAATCGCGGCATCCGCAGGAACTTCAGCGGCTCCACCAAGGCGCTGTTATGGGAAGCAAGCTTGAGGAGCGCGACGAGGCTTGAGGACGACCATTCTCCAGCGCTATAGGCTTCTGCGAATCCGATATCCCAGCTGGAAGCTAGGCGCCACAGGCAGCGCCAGCTATGAATGGTGACTTTCGCCTGCGGTCCAGATCGGCGCCCACTGAACACCAGCCGATCTCCGGCGGGAGTCTCTATCACCAGCTCCCCGCACTCAAGTTCGCCCACCATCCGGCGCAAGAACGACTCGGCGACCGAAGCTGAATTGAGAGAAAGTTGCGGATTGATCGATCGATGGACGGTTTTTTGGTGTTGCATGGACATGACGCTCTAATCCGCAGTTACAGAAGATGCGGTGACAATCGTTGCGGGTCGCTTGGGCGGCAGTGGTCGTTGGCGTAAGCCAATGCCCTTTGCCCACAACCGCAATGCTTCCCAGTGGATCGCCGCGATCACCTTGATCGTGATCGCAGGGATTTTCAGGAACACAGACATCAAATTACGGTCTGTTAAATCACCTCGAAGCCCGGCCAAAACGGCATTCAGCACTGGCTCTTGGCATGAACTGGCGCATATACCGACAGCGATGCGCTCGTCTGGACCTGTGATCCGGAAGTCATAGCGCATGTCCATGTCCAGGAAGGGCGAAACGTAAAAGAGCTTTTGGGAGCACTGATAAAGAGCAGCGTTCCGCCCCTCAACCCGGATGACGTAGCTGTGACGCTCTCCGAACGTGTTGTGTACTTGGTACACCACCGCGGCAAGCGATGCATCGGCCCGGTAGCAGAAGTAAATGCTGATCGGATTGAAGCAATAGCCAAGCGCGCGCGGCATGCAGAGCAGTTGAATTCGGCCACCGGCAAGATCGACTTGAGCTTCGGCGAGTTGGCGCTCGATCTGAGTTCGTATTGGTGTGGCGGTTCCGTCGCCATGGTCGGCGTCATAAAAGCTGAAAATATTGGAGCGGTTATAGGAGAACCATCGCAGCTTGTTCGAAAGCTCATCAAGCTCATCGAGGTCGAGCAGAAACCAGAACGCGCGGTATCGAAAGCGATGCACGCGTGGACGCAGCCGCCGATGCATGACCGAGCCGACATAGAGCGACGAGCGCAGCGTCATGTCTGCCACTCGGCTTCTTTCGTGTCTGCCGTTCTTGCTGTGAGGACGATCCGTCCGGACTCGTTTGGCACCTGCCAGGGTCGTCGCACGTGGCCCAGTTGCTCGGCGACGGCGAGGCCAGCCTGCAGACCGTCTTCGTGAAAGCCTGCGCCGAAATAAGCTCCGCAAAACCACGTATTTCGATCGCCTTGCAGGAGCCATAGTTTTCGTTGCGCGGCGATGGCGCTGGCGTCGAAGATGGGATGATCGTAGACCTCGCTATGGAGCAATGTTCCAGCGCGCGGCGGCCGTGGCGGATTGAGGGTTACGAACAGAGGCTTTGCGCTCTGGATGTTCTGCAGGCGGTTCGTCCAATAGGTCACGCAAACACTGTCGCTGGCGACATCCCGGGAGCCGATGTAGTTCCAGCTCGACCAGACGGCGCGTCGCTTGGGCATAAAGCTCTCGTCGGTATGCAGCACAGCGAGATTACGGCTGTAGCGGAATGAACCGAGCAGAGTCTGCTCCCCAGCGCTTGGGTCTGCGAGCACCTTGAGAGATTGGTCGGCATGGCTCGCCATGACGACGTGATCATAACGTTCCGATTGACCAGTTGTATCGGTGACGACAATGCCGCCATTGATGCGACGCACTTCACGGACGCCCGTATCCAGCCTGATCCGATCTGCAATCGACGTAGTCAGCCGTTCCACATAGTTGCGGCTGCCGCCGACGACGGTCTCCCATGCGGGGCGTCCACTTAACTGCATCAAGCCGTGATTGTCGTGAAAGCGGATAAAGGCCGCGGCTGGATACGACAGCATTTCTGCTGGTGTTGCCGACCAGATCGCGCTTGCCATCGGCAGCAAATGATCGTCGCGAAAGGCATCGCCATACTGGCCTTTCACAAGGTAGTCGCCGAGGCTGATCTGCTCATCTTCCATCTGCGCAATATTGAGCGGAGCCTGCCGATAAAAGCGGAGCAGATCCGCAAGCATCGACCAGAACCGGGGGCGGATCAGGTTGATGGGCTGGCCGAACACGCCCGACATTCCGCTCCCGGAGTATTCGAGCTCACCGCCATCCATCGACACGCCAAAGGACATTTCCGACAGCTGGGTCGGAACCTTCAGAAGTTCGAACAAGGCGGTCAGGTTGGGGTAGGTGCGCCGATTGAAGACAATGAAGCCGGTGTCGACAGCGATGCCCTGTCCGCTGACCGATGCTACGACGGTATTGGAATGACCCCCGACCCGATCCGCGCGCTCGTAGACCGTCACATCATGGCGCTGGCTTAGAAGCCAGGCTGCAGACAATCCAGAAATTCCGGTCCCAACGACCGCAATCTTGAGGCGAATATCGGCGGTCATGATATTGGATCAACCAAAGAGCTTTAGAGGCTTCATTTTCGAACCGCGAGGCCGATCGGGCTTACATGACAGGGAAACGACAAATCCAATCGATTGGATCACCGGCAACCGGTGGATTACCTGCAGCCGGCCCGCGCTTTGGTGATCCAAAAAGTGACCCGCACCGTTGTTTAGTTTATGCAGCTTGCTGTCCAAGGTCATTCCTCGCCCATAGCGGCCATGGTGCGTTATTGGCGGCGACCAGTGTCGTTGGAGCGTCGAGCGCGGAGGAATGCCCCAAATATGCCCTCTGAAAACGAGGCAAACTCAGACACCGTGCAATGGGGCGGCCTGATATCTGCGATCGCGCAGCATCAGGATCGTGCAGCCTTTGCGGCCTTGTTCGAGCATTTTGCCCCCCGGATCAAAGCATTCATGCAGCGTTCGGGAGCCAGCGAGGCGAACGCAGAGGAACTGGCCCAGGAGACCATGCTGGCGGTCTGGCGGAAGGCCGCATTGTTCGACCCGCAGAGTACAGGTGCAGCGGGCTGGATTTTCACGATCGCTCGTAACCTGCGTATCGATTACCACCGTCGCGAAAGCCGTGGCGGGATGGTTGAGGCTTCAGACGTCGAAATCGAGTTCCTGATTGACGATTCGCCTCAGCCGGACTCCATCCTGGCCACCTCTCAATCCGAGGATCGAGTGCGCTCAGCGCTGACAAAGTTGTCGGACGACCAAATGCGCGTCGTCGAACTTTCGTTCTTTGAGGAGAAAGCGCACGCGGAGATTGCAGAGATTTTGGAAATTCCACTGGGTACGGTCAAGTCGCGGCTTCGCCTGGCCATGACCCGTCTTCGCAATCTGCTGGGTGAACTATCATGAGCATTGAACATCATCCTACCGACTCGATGTTGGCGGCCTTTGCGGCGGGCACGCTCGACCACGGACAGCACATCGCGATTGCGACGCATCTGGTATCTTGCCCGCAATGCCGAACCTTCACGCGATCCATGGAGCAAGTCGGCGGTGCCGTGCTGACTAGCCTTTTACCGGCTGCAATGTCCAACGACGCGCTGGCGAAGGTCGAAGCGCGGTTGAACAAACCGATGCGGCCGGCGACGATGGCAGAGACGGCGCCCACTGTGCCCGAGGCCGAGGTTCCTGGGCTACCGAAGTTCTTGCGTCGCTACCAGTTTGGCAATTGGAAGTGGATTGCGCCATCGGTGCACCTGCAACCCATTGTTCTGCCCTATGACAGCGATACCCGAGTATTTCTGCTAAAGTCCGGGCCGGGGACCAGGATGCTTCAACATACGCACACTGGGATTGAGATGACTTGCGTTCTCTCCGGAGCCTTCAGCCAGGATGGCAGTCACTATGGGCCGGGTGACTTCGACCTGGGTGATGACACTGTCGATCACCTGCCCGTCGTCGATCCGGGGCAAGATTGCGTTTGTCTTGTGGCGATGCAGGGTGATCTTCGACTTCACGGTTTGATCGGACGGATGGTGCAACCGTTTGTTCGTGTGTGAGCTAATCCGTTGAGCCTCATTGAGCTCGCGCTCTGCGCGTTCACGGTTGCTGCGGCGCTATGTCTAATCATGGCGTCAACCTGGTATGTCCAGCGCAGCAGCGGAAAAACCGGCTGGATCGACACAACCTGGTCACTTGGCGTCGGCGGGGTTGGTTTCATCGCAGCAGTTTGGCCGCTCGAACCGGGCTGGCCGCATTGGCGGCAGATAATCGTGGCAGTTCTTGCCGCATCCTGGTGTCTGCGGCTTGGCCTTTATATTGCCGAGCGCAATCGTGCCGCAGTCGATGATCCGCGCTATCGTAACTTGATCATCCAATGGGGCAGTGACGCATCGCGTCGGATGTTCTGGTTTCTGCAGTCGCAGGCGTTGGTCGGAGTTATTCTTGCGGTTTCGATCGCACTCTCGGCACACAATCCAAATCCTAAGTGGCGCATGCAAGACCTGATCGGACTGGCAGTCCTAATAGTTGCCATCGCCGGGGAAGCAATTGCCGACCATCAGTTGCGAGCGTTCAAGAACGATCCGGCCAACCACAACGCTGTTTGCGATGTTGGACTATGGAGGTGGTCGCGACATCCAAACTATTTCTTCGAATGGCTGACCTGGGTGGCTTATCCAATCATTGCCATCGATTTGTCCGGCCACAACCCATTAGGATGGTCCGCGCTGGCTGCGCCGCTTTGTATGTACTGGGTACTCGTTCACGTATCAGGCATCCCACCGCTTGAGGAACATATGCTGCGTTCTCGCGGCGATTTGTTTCGAACTTACCAGAAACGCACCAGGGCTTTCTTTCCCTTGCCGGTCTTTAATTCGCCCTCGCGACGGCGAGTAAAGGAGTGAGTGCCGGAATTATTAACGCCCTCCAGAAACAAGAAAATTAATAGACAAGCACAGGTGTCCCGCCGACGAAGCTCCGATCATCGATCTGTCGAACAAGAAACTCGGCGGCGTCTGCACGAGAGATCATGCCATTCCGCCACTGCGATGGCTTATCAAGAATCTTGTAAAGACCCGTTCGCTTTCCACCAGTTAAGACGCCAGGCCGCGCAATGGTCCAATCGAGTGAGCTAGACTTTATCAGACGCTCCTGCACACTCTTGTCATCGTAGGCGCGACCAAAAACCAACTGGAACGGCACGCGCTGAAGGCAACTGATGCTTTCGCGGCTGTCGCCTGCCCCGAAGCCAGTGACGCAGATCAGCCGCTTCGGTCCTTGGCTTTCCATAGCACCGACCAATGTGCGCGTGGCGTCGGAGAAAAGGCTTACCGGCCGAAACAAATCTCCTAGAGAAATGCCTAGGGTCTGGATCACGACGTCTATCCCGTCCAGCGCTGCCTCAATGTCTTTCTTGACCAGCGCGTCTCCGCGGACTTTCTCCAGGCTTGGATTAGACAAACCGATCGCCGCCGCCGAACGAGCCAAGGCGCGCACTTGGTGTCCGCCTTCCAATGCCTGCCGTGTGGTCTCAAGCCCAATGCCCTTGCTGGCTCCGATGATCAAGACATGCGCCATGCTGATACTCCATGCAGGAACGACAAGTGTGGCGCCATCCCACAAGAACTAGGTGTGCAGGTGATACGCACAAACAACCCGTTCAAATAGTCGCACCAGATCGTGCGTTCTCCTGTTGTTTTCCCTGTTGCCAGCTGGTCACTGTGACTCCGCGAGCCACATCCAACAGTCGTTGCGGCCCCGGTATTAGTCCGCTCGAGGCAAGGACGTCCTCAAGGCTCCATTTTGGTACTTGAGGAAAAACCGGGCGCCCTGCTGGCAAGCGAAGCCCCGACCGCCGTGATAGGTGAAACAAGTCGTACCGGCGCAGAAAAAGGCCGTAGATCTCCGTACCTCCCAGGATTGCGACGGTCCCGTTCCTAACCCCCAGCATCTCAGCGGCCTTCTCCCACGGAAGTCCTGCAGGGTTCCAAAACAGTGCATGCCCGAAATTCTCAGCTGGCGCGACCCTCTCGATCTGTCGGGTAGCAATCAACCGTCGCCGCTTTGGCGAGTGTGCTTGGTTCTCATTCGAGTTGCGGCCATGAACAATGAGATCGACACGGTCGAGGGAGTCCGAGAGGAAATGCTGATCAGCCTCAACCACGAGTGCAGACGGCATGACGCCAGAGGCATCAGCCAGCATTCCATCCTCAGAAACGATGGCAAAGCCTTCCACGCGAATTGACATCGGAACGAATTCTTTAGGAGAGGCTGACGAGCTTGGTCACAAGCCAGAAAGTTATTGACGCCGAAATTGCGCCAAGAATTGTTCCCCACGCAACGTCAACCAACGTCAATTGCAGAGTCCAGTTGCGCAGCGTCGCATGGTTCGTCAAATCATAGGTCGCATAAGTAAAGAAGCCAAAGAGCGCCCCGTAGACAGCCGCCGTCGACATGGATCCGCTTTTTAAGGCAGGCTGAATTGCGAATATCAGCAGACCAATAGGATAGACGGCATAGAACAAGATCGCCGGCGGGAGGTTCACACCGGAAATGGCAATGTCTCCGAGCGTTGGCCGGTACAAGCGAGACGCCATTGCCCCCAGCCACATCATGTCAGCTGCGACAAAGACTGCAAGCGCGACGCCATAACCGACCAAGTTCACCAGCATAACGGCCTCGTACTGTCTGCCTTCAGCCCGACCAATTACTCGACACCATTGGAATGCACCATCGACATAAACTCCTGTCGGGTCATTGCATTGTCGCGGAAGCATCCCAGCATTCGGCTGGTCACCATATCCGTGCCGTGCATGTGAACACCGCGGCTGGACATGCAATGATGAGCGGCCTTAATCACAACCGCGACGCCTTGCGGCTTCAGAACTTTTTCGATCGTGTTTGCTACCTGCGCTGTCAGGCGTTCCTGGATTTGCAGCCTTTTCGCGTAAGCCTCTACAACGCGCGCCAGTTTGGATATGCCCACGACGCGTCGATTCGGTACGTAAGCGACCCAGGCACGGCCAATAATCGGCGCAACGTGATGTTCGCAATGGCTTTCAAACGGAATGCCCCGCAGGACGACCATTTCGTCATAGCCGTCGGTTTCTTCAAAGGTCTTCTGCAGGATTTGTTCGGGATCCTGTCGATATCCAGCGAAATATTCCTGGAAAGCCCGTGCCAGGCGGCTAGGGGTTTCGCGTAGCCCATCCCGGTCAGGGTCTTCCCCGATCCAGCGAAAGACATCCCTAAAGGCCTGCTCGACCTTCGACTGAGATGTAGCATCCTCATTTGAGCTGGAAATGGCGGAAGACCGGTTCAGGCAAACAATTTCGTTCATCGGAAGGCTCCAAATGGGACGCCAGAGATCGGCGACCGATACCTGCTTAGTCGGACTTAGTCCGAGAACGATGCCCGGGTTCCGATGGATCACCCGGACCAGTCATTCTGGCTGCAATATTTTTCGCTCGAAAATCAGGCAAGAAGTCTGGATATCCGACGCGGTGCCGGCCAACTCTCCGGCTGAGCCGGCTCATAGCGCGGGCGGGTTGTGAGCGAGCGATCGACATGACAACAATTATTTGGTTTCGCCAGGATCTACGTACTCGGGATAACCCAGCGCTTGCGGCCGCGGCAGCACGCGGCACCGTAATTCCGATTTTCATTCTCGACGAATTTAGCTCCGATCCACGCTGGCGTTTGGGCGGAGCCAGCCGCTGGTGGCTGCACCACAGTCTTGCAGCGCTTAGCGGCGATCTTGGTCAAATAGCCCTGTTCCGCGGAGATCCTAGAAATCTTCTGCCTACGATCGTGAAGAGAGTGGGGGCGTCAGCGGTTTACTGGAATCGTTGCTACGAGCCCTTCGCGGTTGCCCGCGATACGGAATTGAAGGTGTCGCTGCAAAAGCTCGGCGTTGAGGTCCATAGCTTCAATGGCAATCTGCTGCATGAGCCATGGGAACTGGCAACCGGCAGCGGCGGCCCCTTCAAGGTCTATACGCCGTACTGGCGGGCGAGCCTCAGCAAGCCCGTTGTGGTGCCGCTGCCGTCACCAAATCTAAAAGTCGACACGTGCGCCAATTTTGGCGAACGCCTGGAAGATTGGAGCCTCCTGCCGGTTAAACCCAACTGGGCCGCTCGCTGGGGAGCTCTCTGGCAGCCAGGAGAAGCCGGCGCACTCTCTCAATTCGATGAATTTTCGAAAAACGGACTCACCAAGTATCGGGAAATTCGCGACCGACCCGACCTGCAGGGGACCTCAAGACTGTCGCCGCATTTGCATTGGGGTGAAATCTCGCCGCGCCAAATCTGGGCACGCCTCAATCTGGAGGCGGAAGACCCGCTGAAGCGATATGGCGCAGACAAATTCCTGAGCGAAATCGGCTGGCGCGAATTTGCCCATCACCTCCTCTATCACTTTCCAACACTTCCAGAACAAAACTGGCGCCAAAACTTCGACGCTTATCCGTGGCGAGAAAGTGCCAGTGATCTGAAGGCTTGGCAGCGAGGTATGACCGGATACCCACTCGTCGACGCCGGTATGCGGGAGCTCTGGCAGACGGGCTGGATGCACAATCGGGTACGGATGATAACAGCGAGCTTCCTTGTCAAGCATCTGAGGATCGACTGGCGGCACGGCGAAGCATGGTTCTGGGATACTTTGCTCGATGCCAACCTCGCGAACAATGCTGCCGGCTGGCAGTGGGTGGCGGGAAGTGGCGCGGATGCTTCACCCTATTTCAGAATCTTCAATCCGATCGCCCAAGGCAAGAAGTTCGATCCGAACGGCGACTATGTACGCCGCTGGTGCCCGGAGCTGGCAAGACTTCCGAATGAAGTCATTCACGAGCCATTCAAGGCCGAACCTGAAGTGCTAGCCCAAGCAGGAATCACACTCGGATCAACTTATCCGTCGCCGATCGTCGATCATGACCAGGCTCGCCGCGCTGCACTCGATGGTTACGCCAAGGTCCGTACCTACAAAAACCATGTTCGGGACGCTTGAGTCTTGGTAAAGTTCATGAACACGCGTCGCCGCCGTTCGCCCCACCTTCATTATTCCTGAGACCGGATCGGCAACGGCAAGATGCCTCGCTGATCCTCTGGAGGATTGAGCGCGGCGGTCGGCAAGGCACGGCCACGCGAATCGTGCCAGGAGTTCAAGGCCCAACGAACTGACGGAAACGCTATGTCATTCCAGGGAATATCATTCCAGCTAAACTTCTTGACCTCCAAACTTTCTGGGCCCGCCCCGTAACCAGGCTCTGCCCAGCGCGCTCGAAAGATAACCTGTACCTGGCCGAGGCGTGCGATCGAGTAGACTGCCAGCACACCGTCAATGCTGATCCGCGCCCGCGCCTCTTCCCAGGCTTCACGCTGCGCGCCCTCGCTCGCGGTCTCACCCATTTCCATGTAGCCAGCAGGAATCGTCCAGAATCCTGCGCGCGGCTCTATGGCGCGGCGGCAAAGAAGCACCCAATCGCCTTCCGCGATGATACTACCGACGACCACCTTGGGATTCTCGTAGGCGACGAAATTGCAATCGGAGCAGACAAGCCGCTCCCGGTCATCGCCTTCGGGAATGCGTCGGACTAATCGGGACATCTCTCTGAATACCCAGGATCTGGCCAAAGCACAATTTTTCTCACCTTTACCGCACAAGTGTCTATTCGAAAGACATTGGCTTTCTTTGGGCTTGGAGCTTCCTAAAGGCCCACGCCAATGCTGGTCGCACCGGCAGGAACAACCGATACCCGTGTTCGAGTAACGTCATGATGCCAGGAAGTTCAGCGATACGAGCCGCCCATCGCCATCGTGGCAAATGTCGCCATATGCTCACGAACGCAGCGGCACCGGAAATGAGCTGCCCGTCGCTGCGTCTCACATGGAATCGGGACATAGCAGTGTGTCTCTCCAGATCCGGCTGAAGCAACTGGTCGGCCTGCGACACATCAAGAAAGTGGAGCTTTTCAGCACCGATTTGCTTCCTGTAATGATCTATCTCCGCCCGGCAGAGCGGACAGGAGCCATCAAAATACACGGTCAGGCCAGAAGTTTTAGACGACACGACCGGCCCTCTGTTTCTGCTGGATGGTTGCGGCTGGAGCTGCCTCGTCCCAAGCGCCAACCTCCGTTCGTCGCAAGCCCAGCAGCAAACTCTCAAAGGAACGTTGCGCGCGGCGTCCCTCTACAAGGGCATCACGCCAACGGTGAGGCGAGGAGAAAAATGACTGTTCGTAAACTCCGGTACGGGCCTGGCATCGCGCTGCGAGCATCACCAAGCGATTAACCGCAGAATCCACGGTCAAAACCACTTGACGATGGCCAACACCAAAACCGCGTATGCCAACATCCCTGTAACCAAGATGGGCATCTGAGACGCGCCTCCTTTAAGCGTATCACGCGTCTTTTCTTTGAGCAGACTCAGCAGGTCTGGCCACGTGAAGGATACAAAATCACCCTGCGACATGATGTTCACCAGGCGGCCTTGTTCATCCACTACTGGCAAATGTCGGAACCGTTCATTCGACATTTGACGTAGCCAGTCTATGACCTCGTCATCCGCACGACCTGTCCTGACTTCGCTTGTCATGATGGCTGAAAGCGGAGTTGTTTTGGGGTCTAGGGCTTTGTTCAGAAGTCGACGCATGAGGTCGCGCTCGGTCACGATACCTTTGACCTTCATCTCATCATCTACGATAACCACCGATCCGATATTCTTCTCCGACATCGTCTTCACGGCCGTAGGAACGACATCGTCGCTTCGAAGCGAGAATGGAACCGGCTTACTTCTGTATTCTGGCCTGTCTTTGATTTTCATTGGATACCTCGCTTTCTATGCCTTCTTCGGACTCACACGTTCGTGAACATCAAGTCGTTGGATATCTAAATAACGAAACCAGCGCTCGTTTGGATCATTGGCGCAGCACCAACAGCGACCACTGCGATCAGCATCAGCATGATTTCGCGGCCGAAGTGATGGCGTGTCCTGAGATGTCTTATGATTTCGGACCGGCCTGGGGAATGCTGGCTCGACCCGGTGTCCGGCTGATCAGACCGGTAAAGCGCCGCGCATCAAGCAAGATTTGCCGCGTACGAGCGGCCGGCATGGCTTTCAGCTGTCGATATGCCATTGTCAGTCGCGGATTATTTTGCAGGCGCTCCTGGTTTCGCTTCAGAAAGGCCCAATAAAGATAATTGAAGGGACACGCATCTGCGCCGGACTTCTGCCGCACGTCGAAACGGCACTTTTTGCAGAAGTCCGACATGCGATCGATGTAAGCGCCGGAGGCAGCATACGGTTTCGAAGCGAGCAGACCGCCGTCCGCAAATTGCGACATTCCAAAGGTATTAGGGAGTTCGACCCATTCGAAAGCATCGGTATAAACCGCCAGATACCATTCAGAAATCGCGCTCGGTTTGACGCCGAGCAAGAGCGCAAAGTTGCCCGTTACCATGAGGCGCTGTATGTGGTGCGAATACGCATAACGGCGCGTGTCACCGATGGCCTGCTTCAGGCAGTTCATGTCCGTGTCGCCGCTCCAGTAGAACGAAGGCAGCGGTCGCCGCGCACCAAGTGCGTTCATGGTCGCGTAGCCCGGCATGTTGTGCCAGTAGACGCCTCGGACATACTCCCGCCATCCCAAGATCTGGCGAATGAACCCTTCGACGCAGTTCAACGGCGCCCGACCGGTGCGATATTCAGATTCCGCGCGGTCACAAACCTCCCGCGCCGTCAGAAGTCCGACATTGAGATATGGCGAAAGCGCCGAGTGAAAAACGAACGGGTCGTCTTGTTTCATGGCGTCCTGGTAGTCCCCGAACTTAGGCAGGCCATTTGCTATGAAATCTTCAAGCGCCTGAAGCGCCTGGCTTCGTGTTACTGCCCAACCGAATGACTCGAGATCGCCAAAATAATCCGGGAATCCCCGCCGCACTAAAGACAGAACTTCATCGGTGATGGCATCGGGTTTGAAACGCCGACGTTTGGGGATTGAAGCAGCTTCGGGCAGACTGCGCCGGTTCTGCGTGTCGAAGTTCCAATGGCCGCCTACTGGCGACGCGCCATCCATCAGGATCCGATGCTCGCGCCGCATCTCGCGGTAGAAGTACTCCATCCGCAACGCCTTCCGGTCGTTTGCCCAGCGCGCGAACCGACCCCGCGAGGCGAAGAACCGATCATCCTCACGGATTTCGACCGGAAGATCGAGCAGGGTCTCCCATTTCTGCATGGCCTCCAGGACACGCCATTCACCAGGCTCGGTCACGATTACCCGCGTGGCACGGTGGCGCTGAACAGCACGGACCACCTCCCCAGTAAACGAACCGGTGTTGTTCCTGTCATCAAGCTCGACGTAGTCAACGGTAATGCCGTCGGCTCTCAGGTCTTTCGCAAAATGCCGCATGGCCGACAGGACGAAGACTATCTTCTGACGATGATGGCGGACGTACCGCGTTTCCTCCGCAGCCTCGATCATGAGCACGACATCGCTGGCGAGGTTCAATCCTCTCAACGCCGATACGGATCGCGTTAAATGGTCGCCAAGAACGACTCGAAGCGTGGTCATGGGAACCTGAACCGTTGAGGGGGCATCGACGAAAACTTCAGCCCTAATGGTGACCTCAGCTTAGGTTATCCGGCTTGCAACTGCCGTCCGAAGCGGGTCCGGGCTCTTGCTGAGTGCGGCCACCTTGAGCAGGGCCTGGAGCTGGCAGAAGCTACCATGGCACCGTCTCGCCGCGATGATCAAAGAATCCGCCGGAATCCTGAGGGTTCAACCGCTCCACAACGTCAAGCAGGCGCGTCGCTGCCTGATCGGGTGTCTGGACCTCAAGGTCCTGCCTGGCAAAGCGGGAGGACAACCGTGTTTCCACAGTGCCGGGATGCAAAGCGACGCATATTGCCTGCGGATGGGTCCGTGCCAGCTCGATTGCAGCGGTGCGGACCAATTGATTGAGTGCGGCTTTTGAGGCGCGATAGCTGTACCAGCCGCCAAGGCGATTGTCGCCGATGCTGCCAACCCGCGCCGACAGCGTTGCAAACACGGTGCGCTTGCGACGCGGCAAGAGTGGGAGCACATGCTTCATGATCAATGCTGGGCCAATGGCGTTCAACGCGAAAGCTCGGCCCAGCGCTGCCACGTTGATCGCCTTCCAGCTTCTCTCGGGTGCTTGGTTTTCGTCATGTAAGAAGCCGGTCGCGTCGATGACCAGATGAACCTCACCCGCTGCCGATGCATAAGTCGCGGCAGTGTTGATTGTGTCCTCGTCAAGCAAATCCATCGGGGGCTGGCTGGTCCGGCATAATTCGATGACCTGCTCAAAGCGTGATCTTGTGCGCAATTGCCGGACGAGCGCACTTCCGATGCCGCCGCTGGAGCCAAATATCACGGCAAGTGCGGGCGTCGACGACGCCATCACGGTAGTACTGGTTTGCCGAAGCAGCCATGGGCGTGCGAACACGATTCCCAGACCACGATTTTGAAGCCCATATGATCAGGCCTTGCGCTCTTCGTGCGCCTCAAGAAACCAGAGTGCCTTGTCCAGCGACCGCGAGAAGCCCGTCAGGATATCAGCGGTGTCCGCATCACCTGCTTCTTCAGCTGTAGCGATTGCATTACGGGTCGAGTTGGCAAGCCTTCCGTAACGCTCGCTTAGTGCAGTGAGGTGATCGTCGACGCGAACCAGGTCATCGGGATAGGGGCTCAGTTCGGAGTTGTTTGCCACGACCTGGCTGCTGCCCAGCGCGATCCCTCCAAGCTGGACGATACGCTCGGCCATGGTGTCGACATGGCCATCGATATCCGCACGAAGACCGTCTAGCATCGCGTGAACCGCGATGAATGTCGCACCACGCAGGTTCCAGTGCGCCTGTTTGGTCATCAAAGCCAGATCGATCGCGTCTGCGACCCGGGCATTGAGAACCGCACAGATTGTTGTCTTGGTATTGGATGGAAGATTGTTTCGTGTCGGGTGGAAGTTCATTTTCTCTCTCCTTGCTCAAGTCGCATAGTGTGCCGGCCTTCTACGGCAGCAGTGGAATGCCGTTGGCGCACTAAAGTTGGCTGGCAAAAGGCTTTGAGGAGCCGCGAAATCGCTGGCCGAACCGGCAAGAACAGCCGATAGGCCATCTTAAGAAGGAGCATCGCTCCCGGTGCCTCGGCGGCATATGCAATACAGCGCCAGCGTGGCAGCAGGCTCCAAAGGCTGACGAAAGCCGCGGCCCCGGAAAGCAACGCTCCATCGCACAGTCGGACGTGAAAGCGTGACATCAACGCACTACGGTCGAGTTCAGGCTCCAACACGACATCAGCCTGCGAAACATCCCTGAACCGAAGACGTTCGTGCATATCCATCCGGCGGTAGTGCCCAATCTCGGCGCTGCAAAGCGGACAGGACCCATCATAGAAAATGGTCATAAGACCATCGCCGGTGCATGGGCGATGTTGATGAGCTCGAGCCTGTCCGACAATTTTTGCGTTCGCCATCATCGTAACGTCCACGTTAACGACCTGGTTGCACAGTTGTTCTTACGACCCGACCTAAATTAGCCGGCCGATGGATGTCGGGGATCATCTCATCGGCCGGCTGACAGCATCGCGATCGGGGGGCGGTCGCGTGCCTACTACTGAAGCGGAAACGCAGCTCCGATTAATTTGGATCATCTTGATCGTCGCGGCTTCCCAAATGCCGATGCTGTTGAGCGCGATCCACCGATCATCAAATTCAACCTCTGACCTTGAATCTCTTGTTTAGAAACGCTCACGCAAGAAAGGCTGCGCGATCCTTCTTCTGGATTCCGGGAATTCACAACCTCGTGAATAACGCTGTGCGAGAGCTTTGATTTGCAACCAGTGCATCATTTCGACCACCGCGTGTGGCTTCACGTTCGTCGGGAAGCAATTACAGGGTCATCTCTACGGCCAGGAACGGCATAGTAATTGTGATCCATGACCTCGTTTTCGTCGTTTAAATATCGAATTCGATCAATGAAGGAGCACTGCGATGATAGCAATCCCGACTTTGGTCCGGGCTCTGAAAGCCAACTACTTTCTGATCATGGAAGCCGATCGAAATCCTCTATGGAGGCTACCGCCGGCGCAGCGCTTCCAGACCATGATCTACCTGGCAGTCATGTGGACCACCATTTTCTGCGCGGCCTTTGGACTATGGTTCTGGTACGGCGAACTCATCGTCGCGCATATGCTCATCATCCTTGGTTTTATCCTAACCAGAGTTACGTTTGCTGGCGCGGAGCGATCGGCAATGACGCCAAGGTCGGTCAGGCCACGGGCAGTCCGCCATTTAAACGGGCGATAAATGAGAACCTGCAGAAAAGATTTCCCGGGCGTCGACCGTCAGACCAGTGATCGCTTGGCTCTGGATGTGAGAACGGACGAGGAAATGATGGTAGGAGCGTTAGCAGAATTGCGTCGGACTGCTCCGGTGAGCCTGGAAGCGATTGGATATCTGCTGGGCTCTGATCCGGCCCAGGTATCCCGTTATCTGAAGGGCTCATGCAGCATTTCGCTTACAAACTACGTACGGATCGCCAGAGCACTTGGATATCGATGCAAGATTATTTTCGAAGAGGCCGACAACAGCACGCTGAAATTAAATCCATTGGAAGAGCTAAAAATTACGACTCACCAAGTCCATCATCGTAGATGAATGGTCTTTTTTCGCTTTCGGAAGATGTCTCGGTTCAATTTTGTGTGCTCGTGAGAACCAACGAACTCTGTGGTCGTCAGTTCGCCGCCAGGTTCTAACGGTAGGCCGAGATTGGGCCTTCAAATTCAGAGAGGGTTGGATCCCAGTTCCTGCCGCTCCGCCAACTTCTATCGCGACAACGCTCTCCGCCTCCGGGCGGCACCGACGAAAACCCCAGTATCCGCGCGGTTCACGCACCAAAGCTGTTGACCGAGTGAACCGCACCTGGGCCCGAATTCGTCTCTCTCCGGCCCGTTTTCTCCAAACCTCCTGACTTCGCCAAAACAGTACGGATTTTTAAGCGTCTGATTTGCCAGCGTTATTCGACGCAGGAATTTCGAGCATTTCGAATCACTCTCGGGGTGCGAGGGGCAATCACGTCGAAACGCCCGCCAGTTCTTCCCGCTGCGACAAGCCGATCGCCGGCACGCGGCTGAGCCTCGCAGACGGCCCACGTCTTCGGAGGAGGCAGTTCCTTCCAGTCTCGGCGGTTGTCGTAGTACACGAAGGCGTTCTCGCCGAGCTTGACTTTGGGATCGAAGTCCTTGCGAGGAACTCCCGCGCGCTCGAAGTACTCAGACGGCCGGACCATCACACGGTACCCGTCCGAGAATCCGTCCGGATGCAGCTTGTCGCGGAACCGATACGGAACCAGAGCGATTCCGGTTCGATTCACGCGGTTCTGGAACGGGACGCGATCATAGGGCTGCGCCCCACGGGTTTGCTTCGTCTTATTGATCTTCTTCTTGATTTCGTCCGGGAGTCCGTGAAGCACGCTGCTCATCGCCGTTTCCTCTCGCTGAAGTCGACGAGCAGTGCTGATGGATCCACGTGGAGCGCACGAGCGATCTTGATGAGGTTAAGAACCCCAAGATTGCGCTCTCCGCGCTCCACGCCCCCGAGGTAGGTTCGGTGAAGGCCTGCACGGTCGGCCAGTTCCTCCTGCGAGATTCCGAGCCCCTCGCGCTCTGCGCGTACTCGGGCGCCGAATCGCTGAAGGTCGGTCTTGCTCATGGCATGCATGATCTCGCTGTGATGCCTATGGGTCTACAGCCTATGAGTATCACGGCACTCGGTGATCGGCGCGCGCGCCTGCGAGGTGCATCGCGCGGCTCCGGCGTGCTGCACCGACAGATCTCGCCGACCAAGGGAACGTCACCGGGGCCGCGCGTTCCACGCGCTCGTCAACGCTGGCCAGTTAAACGTCAGCGGCTCCGTCCAGCGAAAACGGGCGTCGCTGTTAAGCGCCCTCGGTTCCTCTCTCCCCGCGGGCCAGAAGAGAGAGCGCGAACGCATCGGGTGCGGGCGCTGTGCGTGTACGACGGGGCGGCGTGCGTACCGATGCACACGAAAGTTCGACCTCCGTCCCCTTCCCCTGACCATCGCCGGCCGTCGAAACCAAAACCCGTCCAAGCCGGATCTCCGTTCTCCTTCAACCCATTACGACCTCCTGACTTATCCACAGGCAGTCAGGAGCTTTGGAGAGTTCGGGGCCCAGAGAGACGGAAAACGGCGGTTTGGGCGAAAGGTCGGTCAACAGCTCCGGCGCGAAACGACGGCGCCACAGCGGCTTTTACGCGCGGTCGCGGGGGCGGAGAGAATTTTGACGTCGGGGAGGATGGCGGAGGGAGAGCCACTGGCAGCCAGCATTCTCCTCGTAGGCTAGCGCAGACCGGCGTGCTCAATCGCACAGGAGCGTATTGGCGGAGGGGCCAGGAATCCAACAGCGGCTTCAGGATGCCGGCGTCGATCTGGTGGCGCCGGATCGTCGGTCGCCCGAGTGCCTGACAAATTTCGTTGCGAGCGAGATCAAGAAATAGGCTGGCCCGACGGCCGATGCCGGAGTTCACACCGTAGCCCCACCAACTCCCGCTACGCCCGCGCATCCTCCAGGATCATGTCGGCGCCCTTCTCGCCGATCATGATGGTCGCGGCGTTGGTGTTGCCCGACACCACCGCCGGCATGATCGAGGCGTCGACTACGCGAAGCCGCTCAAAGCCGCGCACGCGCAGGCGCTCGTCGGTCACCGCCGCGTCGTCCTGGCCCATGCGGCAGGTGCCGACCGGATGGTAGGTGGTGGAGCCGCGCCGGCGGATGTGGTCGAGCAATTCGTCGTCGCGCTCGCAGTGCTCGCCGGGCTCGACCTCGCCCTCGATGTGGCGCGCCATGGCGGGCGCGCGGAAGACGCGGCGCAGCGCCTTGGTGCCGGCGACCACGGTCTCGCGGTCGCGCTCGGTTGCCAGATAATTCGGATGGATCGCGGGCGGCTGCCGCGGATCGGCCGACTTGATGCGCACGTGCCCTCGGCTCTCCGGCCGCAGCAGCGTGCAGATGCCGGTGATGCCCGGGAACGGGTGCAGTTCGCCACCAATCGAGTCGCCCGAGAACAGCGCCATGGAGCACTGCGAATCGGGCGTTTCCGACAGCGGATGCGCGCGCACGAAGCATCCGGCGGTAATCGCCGACACCGTGAGATAGCCGCGCCGCGCAATCGCGTAGCGCAGCCCGGCCGCGACCTTGCCGCCCCAGCCGCGCACCGCATCGTTGAGCGTGATCGGCTTCCGGCAACGCAGCATGATGCGGCCGGCGTAGTGGTCGTTAAGGTCGTTGCCGACGCCCGGCACGTCGGCGACCGTAGCGATGCCGTGCGATTGCAGCAGCGCCGCCGGCCCGAGCCCGGACAACTGCAGAAGCTGCGGCGAGTTGAACGTGCCCGACGCCACGATCACCTCGCCCGCGGCGCGCGCCGTGCGCCTCTCGTCGCCGACGTGGTACTCCACGCCGACCGCGCGCCGACCCTCGAACAGCACGCGCGTGGTGAGTGCGTCCGCCACGATCTTCAGGTTCGTCCGCCGCCGCGCGGGCTTCAAATACGCGGTCGCGGCCGAACTGCGCAGGCCGTTGCGGGTCGTGGTCTGGTAGAGGCCCGCGCCCTCCTGGGTCGGGCCGTTGAAATCGTCGTTGCGCGGATAGCCGCACTGCTGCGCCGCCTCGACATAGGCGAGCGCTAGCGGATGCCGGTCGCGCACGTCTGACACACCGAGCGGTCCGCCGGCGCCGTGCAGGGCGTCGGCGCCACGCTCGTTGTCCTCGGCCTTGCGGAAATACGGCAGCACGTCGTCGAAGCCCCAGCCCACGTTGCCGAGCTGGCGCCAATGGTCGAAGTCCTGCGCCTGGCCGCGGATGTAGATCAGCCCGTTGATCGAGCTCGAGCCGCCGATCACCTTACCGCGCGGCGCGATCACTTCGCGGCCGTGGCACTCCGGCTGCGGCTCGGTCGCGTAACACCAGTTGAAGCGCCGGTCGCTGAACAGCTTGCCGTAACCTACGGGAATGTGGAGCCACGGGTTGCGGTTCTCGGGTCCGGCTTCGAGCAGCAGCAGCCGGTACTTTCCCGACGCGGTCAGCCGGTTCGCTAGCACGCAGCCAGCGCTTCCAGCGCCTATGACGATAAAGTCGAACGCTTCGGATTCCGGCACGGCCGCCTCAATAAAGCCGCGCACCGTTGTGCACGTCGAACAGGTGACAGAACTCGGCGGCGAACTGGAAGGTCAGCGCCTCGCCCGGCTCAATCGCGGCGGTTGGGCCGACCTTGGCGACCAGGCGACGGCCCTTGCCGATGTCGAAATGAACCAGCGTCGTGTCGCCCAGCGGCTCGGACAATTGCGCCACGCCCTTGAGCGAAGCGCCGTCGCCGACCAGCACGTGCTCGGAGCGCACGCCCAGCACCGCCTCGCGGCCGGCGAGCGCTGCGGGGACCGCGGCGGGTAACGGGTGCTCGACGTCGTCGGCGCGGAAACTGCGCCGGTCGCCGCTGGCGACCACCGCGCCCTCGACGAAGTTCATGGTGGGCATGCCGAAGAAGCCTGCGACGAAGCGTGTGGCCGGGCGGTTGTAGATGTCGAGCGGCGAGCCGACCTGCTCGATCCGCCCCTTGCTCATGACCACGATGCGGTCGGCCATGGTCATGGCCTCGGCTTGGTCGTGGGTGACGTAGACGAAGGTGGCACCAAGCCGATGGTGCAGGCTCTTCAATTCGGTGCGCATGTCAACCCGCAGCTTGGCATCGAGGCTCGAAAGCGGCTCGTCCATCAGGAACACCGACGGGTCGGTTACGATAGTGCGCGCGAGCGCGACACGCTGGCTCTCGCCGCCCGAACACTGGCGCGGGAACTTCTCCAGCAGCGCCTCGATGTGTACCGCCGCCGCTGCCGCGGCCACGCGCCGGCGCACCTCGGCGTCGGGCATCTTCTTGACGCGCAGCCCGAATGCGATGTTCTCAAACACGGTCATGTGCGGGAACAGCGCCAGGTCCTGGAACACCATGCCGAGCCCGCGCTCGCCCGGCTCCAGATCGTTGACCAACGTGTCGCCGATCACGATCTGGCCGCCGGTCGGCCGCTCCAGGCCCGAGATCATGTTGAGCGTCGTAGTCTTGCCGCAACCGGACGGGCCGACGATGATCAGGAATTCGCCGTCGCGAATCTCCAGGCTGATGCCGTCGACCGCGCGATGGGCGCCGAAGGTCTTCTGCAGGTCCTTGATCGAGATGCGAGCCACGCGCCTTCTCCTACGCCCGCCTACCTGCGAATGGTGCCGAAGCTGAAGCCCTTCACCAGGTGCTTCTGGATCAGGATGCCGAGCACGACCACGGGAATCGTAATCATGGTACCGATCGCCGCTTGCGGGCCGTAGAGCCGCCCCTCCGACGCACTCTGGAACTTGTTGAGCAGAACGGTGAGCGTCGTCACCTCGGGATGCGTCAACGTCAGCGCCAGCAGAAACTCGGCCCAGTTGAGGATAAACACGAACAGGAACGTCACCACCATGCCCGACGCCACCAGCGGGAGCACCACGCGGCGGATCACCGTGAAGCGGCCGGCGCCCATCAGGCGGGCAGCGTGTTCGAGCGTGTAGGGCACCTCGTCGATGAAGGTCAGCATCATCCAGATCACGAACGGCAGCGTGGTCACGGTGTAGATCAGAATCAGGCCGATGTAGGTGTCGAACATGCTGATGCGTGCGCCGAAGACTGCGCCGGTCGCATAGGGGATCAGGATCGCGTAGTAGATCAGGATCGAGATCGCGATCACGATCGGCGGGATCATGCGGATAGTCAGGATCGTGTGGCGGAAGTATTTGCCGCCGACGTTGAAGCGCGAGATCGAATAGGCGAGGAAGGTGCCGAGTAGGAGCGCCAAGAGCGCCGCGGTGGTGCACACCAGAAGCGAATCGCCGAGCCCCTTCCAGATCGTGAACGCCTGCTCCGCCGCCTGCCGGCTCAGCGAGGGGTCGATGCTGCTGAAGGCGAAAATTTGCGCGTAGTTGTGCAGGGTTGGCGCGTGCGGCACCCAGTGCGGCGGCCAGGTGACCCACTCGCCGGAATCCTTGAACGAGGTCATTACCATCCAATAGATCGGGAACGCGATGAAGCCGGTCCACGCCAGCAGGACGGCGTGCCGCACGATCCGGTTGCGGCGCTCGCGGCGGATTCGGCGCACGCGCGCCTGCTCCGGGCTCATGGCCGAAGCCGCCGTCTTCATGCGGCTCTCCTGTCCACCGTGGCGCGCTGGCTGACGAGCAGGTAGATGCCGAAATAGATGAACACCGAGAACATGACTAGCAGGACGATCGAGGCCGCCGCCCCGAAGCTGAACTTGTTGAACACCCAGACCTGCTCCCAGAGGAAGTAGGCCACCGTCTGCGTCGAGGTGCCGGGCCCGCCAAAGGTCAAGAGCACCACCGGATCGAACATCTTCAGCGCCTCCATCGAGCGGATGATCACCGCGATCAGGATGGCGGGCTTGAGCAGCGGAAACTGGATGCGCCAGAAGATCTGCCATGGCGTGGCGCCCATCACGCGCGCCGCATTGATGAGTTGTGCCGGCAGCGCGGAGAAGCCGGACAGGAATATCAGGAAGGTGAGCGAGGTCCACTGCCAGATGTCGGCAATAATGATCGCGAACTGCGCCGCCACCGGATGCGAGAGCCAGCGGATGCGCGGATCGATGCCGAACGGTTCCAGGAACGGCGCCAGAAGCTGGTTGAGCGGGCCGCTGTCGACGTAGATCATCGAAAAATTATAGCCGACGACGATCGGCACGATCATCATCGGCACCAGGATGATGGTGGTGTAGAGCTTCTTGGAGCGCGTGCACTGGTGCACCAGCATGGCGAGCACGAACCCGACCACCAATTCTACCGCCACCGCGGTTCCCGCGAAATAGAAAGTGCGCCCGACCGAGGCCCAGAACAGGCTGTCGGTCAGCACCACCTCGTAGTTCGACAAGCCGGAGAAGGTCGCCGTCTCGAACGGCCGGTTGGCGCGCCAGCGCAGCAGGCTGATGTAGATGGTCAGAATGAAGGGGATCAGGATCGTGACGATGATCAGCCCTTCGACCAGCACGTAGGGGATTTTCGGGAACACTCGGTCGGAGGCCAGCCATCGCGCCAGACCGCGCCCTGCGCCCTGCCCGGCCGTCCTGCCAGATGGAAGGTCCGCCGCCCGCGCGCTGATCTGTGCCATTGCCGGCAACCCCGCTGCCCGACGCCGCGATAGACCCGGGCGCCTCGCGACGCCCGGGTCGTTTCGTCTCGTCCAACGATCAGAACTTGTCGAGGTAGATGCCGCTTTCGACACCCTTGCGCCAGATTCTGATCTGCGTATCGCGGCCGACGTCGTTGGTCACCCGATTCCAGCCGGCCTCGATTCGCTTGGCGGCCTCCTCAGCGGAGATGTTCTTATTCATTACGTCGGCGAGGTTGTTGTCGAGAATCTTGAAGTACTCGTAATTGCCTTCGATCATCAGCAGCGAGGCGGCGTACTTCGAGTTCTCGATCGTGGTCTTGACCATGTCGGCGCCGAAGCGGTCGTTGATCGCTTTGTTCTTGACGTGCTCATCCCGGTAGGGGTCCCAGAAGCCGCGCGGATGGGCGACAGCCTGGTCGCCGACGGTCGGGCTCGTGAACCACTGGATGAACAGATACGCCAATTCCGGGTTCTTGGAGTAGGCGCTGACCATGTATCCAGTGCCGGCCGCCTGCGGCGCGCGCCGCACCAGCTTGCCGTCAATCACGTTCCCCGGGATGATACAGGGGATTTGCTTGCCCTTGATCACGCTCTTCGGGTTGCCGTTGGCGAAGCCGATGATCGAAGGAAACGACATCGCCGAATACGCCTGGCCGCTGGCCCAGAACGGATAGATTTGTGGCGTGCCCCAGCCCTGGATGTCCTTGGGCATGTGGTCGACGCTTGCCGCGAACGCCTTGATGGCGGCTATCCCGTCGGGCGTGCCGATGCGCGGCTTCATGTCCTTATCGAACAGAAGGCCCTTCATATAGACCGGGAAATGCCGGTAGGAGAAGTTCACCGACCGGTAGCCAAGCGCGCCGTAGAGCGGCTGCTCGAACTTGATGCCCCAGCGCGTGTCGCCCGCCTTCGTCTGGAAGAACGCCGCCTGTTGCGCCCATTCCGCCATCGTGTCGGGGCAACCGAGGTCCTTGTTGAACTTGGCCTTGTAGTCGGCCCGCACCTGCGGGTTCTCGACGAGGTCCTTGCGCAGTGCCAGGATGAGATGGTCGCCGTCGTTGACCATGATGTAGAGCTTGCCGTCGTAGTACTGCTGGAACTGCAGCCCGTCGGCAACGCCGGAGAAGTCCGGCTTGTATTTCTTGGCGTAGTCGTCGAGCGGGATGACGACCTTGGCGCCGGCGGCATCGGGCGTCGTATAGGGGAAGTCGTTGAAGATGTCGTACACGCCGGTCTTGGCCACGCCCTCCTGCATGATCTTGGCGGGGATGTCGGTGTAGCCGAGCGGCACGATCTCCATCTTGACGCCGGTGAGCTCTTCCCACTTCTTCGCAAAATCGGGGAACGAGTTGTTGTAGAGCGAGCTCAGCAGGACCGTGAGTTTCGGTTCCTTGAGGTTCTTGGCCTTGATGTAGGCCTTGGCGCCGGCAATGGCCCGGTCGGCGACCGGATCGGCCAGCGCTTGCTGCATGCTGATGATGAGCAGGCCGCACAATATCCATGACAGCCTTCGCATTTTTTTCCTCCCCGTTATCTGCTTACGATTTCACTTCGCACTCCACGTTCCGCATTTGCATTCCAAAAGGGCGCCGCGGTCGGCGGCGGCGTACCAATCCGGCAAGTCTAGGACAGAACGGGCAGGCTTGTCAGTATGACCCGTGCACACGGGTGGGCTGCAATCCAACGCAGCAACCGCCTTGCACCGCACTGCGTCACGCCGGCCGGAATGCCGCGCGGATGAAATCGGCCACCCGTTCGCCGATCATGATCGTGGGCATGTTGGTGTTGGCGCTGACCACGCGCGGCATTACCGAGGCGTCGGCCACGCGCAGTCCCGCAACGCCGTAGACGCGGCACTGCGGATCGACCACCGCCATCGGGTCGCTAGCGCGGCCGATCGCGCAGGTGCAGCTCGGGTGGAACATGGTTCCCGACGCCGAGAGAATCTCGTCGTCGGTCAGCGGCCGGCCGCCGTCGCGGTCGGCGACCAGACGGCCCGGACGGATCGCGCCCCCGATCACCGCGCGCCGCAGCGCGGCGGGCGCGCCCAGCACCAAGGAAGCCCCCAGCGCCTTGACCGCGCCGGTCGCGCCCATTCCATTGACCAGACGCAGCGGCGGATCGCGTGGCAGGAGATAGGCTTCGTCGAAACAGTCGCGCACTGAAGGCTCGACGATCAGCGTCTCCGCCAGGCGCGTCGCCATCACCATCCGTTTGGCATCGCGCGGGTCGGTCAGGAGCCGCTGCGAGACCGCGGGCGGAACGTCGGGATCGGAGGACCGCAGCGTCACCGATCCGCGCGAGAATGGCGTGTAGAGCGCGGCCGCGACCATGCCCATGCGGATCCCGAACGGCCGATGGCTGATGCGCCCGATGAAATAGAGGAACAGGTCGCCCGCGGGACAGCCGTCCTGCCCGGACGAGAAGCGCAGGCTGGTGATGGTGTAGTGCCGGTCGCCAAGTCCCAGCCGCGACTTCGGCTTCAGCGTCAGCGCGAAATGCAGCAGCGAATGGTTCTGGTAGTTCTTTCCGACGCCGGCCCGGTCCGCCACTGGCTTGATACCGAGCGACTTGAGCTCGGACGCGGGCCCGATGCCCGAACGCAGCAGCAGCGCCGGGGAATGGATCGCGCCGGCGCACACAACCACTTCGGATGCGTTCAGCGTCACGCGCTCGCCGCTGCGTTCCGCCGTCACGCCCACAACGCGGCCGTTCTCGACCAGCAGGTGCAGGACGCGCGTGTCGGTCATGATCCTCAAGTTGGGCCGGCGGCGGATCTCCGGCGTGAGATAGCAGCGCGGACTGCTGGCGCGCGCGCCATCCTGGCTCAACGGCGTGGCGAAGAAACCGTCGGCCTGCGACTCGTAGACGTCGGGAAGCGAAGCGATGCCGCGCGCGAGTGCCGCCTCCTCGATGCGGCGCATGTACAGCGGCCATGTCTCGCGCGGCAGCCGGTGGACGATGTTGGTCGCCGCCGCGTTCTGCTCCGGCACCGGCCGGTCGAGATCGCGGGTCATGGCGCGGAAGTAGGGCAGCACGTCGCGCCAGCCCCAGTCGGTCGCGCCGTTTGCCGCCCACCCGTCGTAGTCGCTTGGCAGGCCGCGCAATGCGATCATGCCCATGACGCTCGATCCGCCGCCCATCACGCGTGCCTGCGGGAACGGGCGCGGGCCGTCGCCGTCGGTCATGCTGGCCGTCAGCCCCGGCCAGAAGTAGCCAGGGTTGAGAAACGCACGCGGGAAGATGTCGTCGATGTCTTCGGGCACCTGGCCCGGCACCGTGTCGCGGCCGGACTCCACCAGCAGCACGCGAAGGTTCGGCTGCTCGGACAGGCGGGCGGCGACCGTGGCGCCCGCCGAGCCCGCGCCCACGATCAGGATATCGCATCGTTCCAAGTTCGGCCGTGCCCCGTGTCGGACGCAAGGAATTGTTCTTCATCGCGGCGCTGCCGTCAATGCGACGGACGTGTTCCGCCTTGGCGCCGTCCTCTGCGACGGCTTCGTCGATCGAGAATTCGATCGTGCAACTTCGCCAGGTGCGGCCAGCCGGATGCGTTGTTGCATCATTCGGATCGCGGCAGCCAATATGCCGGCGAGCAGTTCCAACAGCTGATGGCCGATCACGGTGTCATCTGCTCGATGAGCCGCTCAGGCAACGTGTGGGACAACGCTGCGATGGAGAGCTTCTAACGGCGAACACCGCCGCTACAAGAAAATACTGGAGCACTGTCATGGATCGCCTCCGAGCTTTGAAATCGTTACCGCCCCAGATGGCAAGCCGTTCGAAGAGCAAGACCCAACGAGCAGGAGCGTCGCGGCTACGACAATTACGAACACCTCCGCGATGGTCTTCATTGCGCCGCCCGAAATTCTGCTCGCAGCTGGCGAGACCGAGGAAATCGACAAGGTTGCGGGCTTCATCCGGGCGGCGATCGCCGACGGCATCGAACCTGCTGCCATCGGCTGGTTCGTGCGGTCGCGGGACGAGCTTGCGCGAGCGCGAGCGGCAGCGGCCAAGGCCGGCGTCGAGGCGACCGAGCTTGCCGGACAGACCGGAGGCGCCGCCGGCCGCGTCTCGATCAGGACCATGCATTTCGCCGAGGGCCTGGAGTTTCGCGCCGTCACAGTCATGGCCTGTGATGAACAGGCCATCCCGGAATTCTGCGCAATGTCTGCGGTAAACGCGGCGGCGCCGAGCGTCAGAGAACACAGTTCTTGAAGGGACTGGCGGAGGGAGAGGAACTGGCGTCCAACGGTCTCCTAATTTGTAGTGCCCAAAACTCCACATGGGCGAGAAACCGGGCTCCAACTCTTACGCTGAAATCACACGGGAAAATCAATCCGTCTCTCGCTAGCGGCGCTGGGCTCGATCGGACGGCTCGGTGTCAGCGTCCTCCAGTTCGCTGAAGTTTGTAATGCTTACCTGTCCCTCGGGAAACCGAGCTGTGATTTCAAGCGAGCCGCCGAGCGCCTCGATATAGCGACGCAAATTACTGACATACATATCTGCACGCTTTTCAAGCTTGGCCACTGCGGGCTGCCCCACCTTCAAGGTACGCGCGAGCTCCTCTTGTGATCTCTCGCGGGCTTGGCGCAATTCGGCAAGCGGCATCTCCGCTTTCAGCGTGCGAACTTTCGCGGCCACGTGTGCTTTGCGCTCCGGACTGAACTTCTTCGTCAGTTCACTAAACGGGCGATGACCAGTCATTTGATCAACCCTTCCTTTCTTAGCTCGGCGATATAGTCGTCATAGAGGCGGTCGGCGATTGGAACCATCGACTTGTAGAAACGGTCGTCTCCGGTTTTGTCGCCACCAATGAGAAGGATCGCCGTCCGCCTTGGATCGAAGGCGTAGAAACCGCGCAATGGCTTTCCGCCACTCTGCACGCGCAGTTCGCGCATGTGACTGTGCTTGGAGCCCTCGATCCCCGACGAATAGGGAAATGGTAGTTGCGGGCCATGCTCCATCAGCAGAGTGACAACCGCCGTGAAATCGTCCTGCTCCGCCTCCGAAAGGCTGTTCCACCATTCGCCGAATTCGTCGGTGTATTCGACGTTCCAACTCATGATCTCAAATATTCCTTCGATGGAATAATGTCAAGAAATATTCCTCCGAAGGAATATCGAGAATCCGTCCTTCAGCCGGTCAAATGCCAGTTGGGACCGGGGCTCAACGGCCGCTCTTCCCGATGTCGTGGCTGGGCGCATAGACTTCTTTTTCGACGGTCCGGCCAACTCCCTTGAGCTCGTGAAAGGCGGAAAATTGCGCGCATTGGCGGTCACTGACGACAGACGCTTGCCGCAGATTGCAGACGTCCCCACCATGGCGGAGGCGGGTTTCCCTGACCACGTCGTGAACTCTTGGTTCGGCTTTGTCGTCCAGGCTGGCACTCCAGCCGATATGGCCAAACGGCTGCATGGCGAACTTATCAAGGCAATCAGGCAGCCGTCCTATGGGCAGAATTTCGCGGCCTTTGGTGCAGTTGCAACGGCTAACGACACCATCGAGGAATTCGGGCAGTTCGTTGCATCTGAAAGCAAGAAGTTCGGGGCTCTGGTCCGGGACTCCGGAATGAAGCTTCCATGAAACGGACGGCCACGGTAGCTCTTTGAGATTTCTACTTGGGAGCGCGGCGGATACAACCGCGGAATCTGAACGTCGGTTTCATGGAAGCGGTCAGGGCAGCGGCAGCGCGGTTTTGAACCGTCGGCCCCAACGGTCGTTCCGAACAGGTGACGGCTTCGTTCCGCTGGCAGCGTCGGCGACCCGGCTGATCAGGTCGGGCGAGACCTCGGTGCCGTAAAGCTCGGCCAGGTGGCCCTGGATCTCGCGCACCGTCATGCCGCGCGCGTAGAGGCTCAGAATCTTGTCGTCGAACCCGCCGAAATGCGTCTGGCCCTTGGCGATCAGCCGCGGCTCGAAGGAACCGGCCCGGTCGCGTGGGATCGATAGTTCGATCTCGCCATCCTCGGTCAGGATCGTCTTCGAGCTTGTGCCGTTGCGGCTGTTGCCGGTGCGGCGGCCGGCCGGATCGCCCTTCTCGTAGCCCAGGTGTCCGGTCAACTCCGCGCCGAGCGCCCGCTCGATCAGCGCCTTCTTGAGCTGCTTGAAAAGTCCATCGTCACCCGTCAGGTCCTCGGGCTTCTCATAGTTGGTAAGCAGTTGATCCAGCAGCTCAGGTGTAATCGTCGAATCGGTCGTCATGTGAGTCTCCTGTCAAAGGTAAACTCACAGAAACCTGCTTACACATCGTTCCTGACACCCTCGTGTCTGGCCCATAATGCCTCCCGGAATGCGGGATCAGCTTGGCTGATTCCCCCACACTCCGGGACCGGACACCTAGCTTGAGGTGCTAGCGGGTAACACGGCGCAGGTTCGAGTCCTCTCGGCCGCACCATTCTTCGAATTTGTCTCTTCCGGCTCACCGGCTGCCCGCGCGGGAACGGGCGCGCCGGAGCCGCTCGCGGCCGTGGGGCCGTCTCCGTGCACTCCAGTGCGGACCTGGCAGGCCACCAGATGGCCGGGCGAAACCGGGGTCAGCACCTGCTCGTTGGTCGCGCAGGACGGCTCGCGGAACGGGCAGCGGTGGTAGAAGCGGCAGCCCTGCGGCGCGGCGACGGCGCTCGCGACGTCGCCCTTCAGGATAATGCGCTCGCGCTTCGCCTTCGGGTCCGGGATCGGCACCGCCGACAGAAGCGCCTGCGAATAGGGATGGGTCGGCCGCGCGTAGAGCTCATCGGCCGGGGCGATCTCCATGATCCTGCCGAGATACATCACCGCCACGCGCGTCGAGATATGCTCGACCACCGACAAATCGTGCGCGATGAACAGGTAGGTCAGGCCAAATTTCTCCTGTAGATCCTGCAGCAGGTTGATGACCTGCGCCTGCACCGACACGTCGAGCGCGGACACCGGCTCGTCGCAGACGATCAGCTTGGGCCTCACCGCGAGCGCGCGCGCAATGCCGATGCGCTGGCGCTGGCCGCCCGAGAATTCGTGCGGATAGCGGCGCATGTGGCTGCGCGACAGGCCGACCGTTTCCAGTAATTCGACCACGCGATCTTCGCGCTCGCTCTTGTTCTGCGCGAGACCGTGCACGATCAGCGGCTCGGCGATGATCGAGGCAACCGTCTTGCGCGGGTCGAGCGACGAATAGGGGTCCTGGAAAACGATCTGTATCTGGCGGCGTAGCGCGCGCATGTCGCCGCGGGGCAGGCGCATGATGTCGCGGCCCTCGAACAGCACTTCGCCAGAGGTCGGCTCTTCCAGGCGCAGGATGGTGCGGCCGGTGGTCGATTTGCCGCAGCCGGATTCGCCGACGAGCCCGAGCGTCTCGCCCTCCTTGAGGTCGAAGCTCACGCCATCGACCGCGCGCACAATCGGTCGTTCGCGGCTGAACATCGCGCCGCGCATCGCGAAATGCTTTTTGAGGTTGCGGACCTGCAGAAGCGGCTGGGTTCGGGCCTCAGTCATAGAGGAAGCACGCTGCTTTGTGGCCGTGCCGCACCTCCTTGAGAAGCGGCGTGCTCTCGAAATGACTGGGCTTGGCGAAGCCGCAGCGCGGCGCGAAGCGGCAGCAGGCCCGCAAGTCGCCGTGCAAGGACGGCACCGTGCCGGGGATCTGGGTTAGGCGGCGTTGCTTACCGGCATCGCGGTCGATGCGCGGAATGGAGCGCAAGAGCCCCTGCGTATAAGGATGCAGGGGCTCCGCGAATAGGGCCTCGACCGCGGCCTCCTCGACCACGTTGGCGGCATACATGACGATCACGCGCTGCGCCGTCTCGGCGATGACGCCGAGGTCGTGCGTGATCAGCAGCACGGCCATCCCGAACTTCGACTTGAGTTCGTTCAGCAATTCAAGGATTTGCGCCTGGATGGTTACATCAAGAGCAGTGGTGGGCTCGTCCGCGATCAGCAGCCTGGGATTACAGACGAGCGCCATGGCGATCATGACGCGCTGTCGCATGCCGCCCGAAAGCTGGTGCGGATATTCATGCACGCGCCGCTCCGGCGAAGGGATGTGGACGATGCCGAGCATCTCGATCGCCCTGTTCATCGCCTCGCGCCAGCTCACCCCCTCGTGACGCTGCACGGATTCCGCGATCTGGTCGCCGATCGTGAACACCGGATTGAGCGAGGTCATCGGCTCCTGGAAGATCATCGCGAGGTCCTTGCCGCGAATGTTCATCATCTCCTGAGGCGGCAACGTCAACAAGTCTCGGCCCTCGAACAGGATCTGACCGGAGACGATGCGCCCGGGATCGCGGATCAGGCGCATGATGCTCAGTGCCGTCACGCTCTTTCCGCTTCCGGATTCGCCAACGAGTCCGAGGGTTTCGCCCGGCCTGATCGAGAAGCTCACGTCGTCAACCGCGTGCAGCACGCCACTGCCGGTCGCGAATTCCGTTGTGAGGTTTCTGACTTCCAGGAGCGGCGCGACATCGGCGTTGCGCTGCGAAGAAAGCGCCGTGTGCGGCGCGTTCGCGCCTGCTTTCATCAACATTTTTCTCTCGTCATTGTCGCCGGAAGTGCGCGTTGTTGACAAGGCTGACAACCGCACTGTAAAGATTTTGAACACAAGGTAAAAGCGTTTTACCTGACGTTCGAATGGGCAAAATGGCGCAGAAAACAGCCCGGAACGATCGCGGCGGCGGCATGTCCGTCAGGGCGAAGAAGCCCGCTGCCGGTAAGTCCGGCAAGGCCGCAAAGTCGGCGAAGCCCCCGCGCTGGAACGGCATGCCCGGCCTGAAGGATCACCGCCGCGAGGCGATCCTGCGCAGCGTCGCCAATGTGCTCAGAAATTCCCGTCTTTCGTCGCTCACCATCAAGGAAGTGGCCGACGAGCTCGGCATGACCAAAGCCAATTTGTATTACTATTTCAAAGACAAGCAGGACATTCTCTATCACTGCCACATGCGCAGCATGGAGATCAGCCTGCGCGCGCTCAAGGACGGGCTGGCGCTCGGCCGCTCCCCGTCCGAGAAGCTGCGTATCCTGCTCGTGCGCCACATCCGCGGCATCGTCGACGACGGCTTCGGCGGCATTCTCCAGACGGATTTCGAGAAAATCCGCCCCGGGCAGCGCAAGCAGTACATCATCAAGCGCGACGAACTGGAGCGCGGCGTCCGTAATCTGATCGAGGATGGCGTCCGCGCCGGCGAGTTCGAATGCCAGAACGTGAAGCTGACCGGCTTCGCCATCCTGGGTGGCATCAACTGGATTCCGAAGTGGTACCACACGGACGGCCCGTTCACGTCCGAACAGATCGCCGAAGAAATGGCGGACTATTTCCTGCGCGGATTGCGGCGCGGCAAGGATCTGGCCGCGCGCCGCGGCGCGCCGTCACACGAGAAGAACGAGCGCTACCCCGAGAACCGGCACTATAACCTTTCAGACACGGAGACGTGGCCATGAGTGCAAAAGGGAATGCGAAATCGTCTTCAATGAACAGGCGTGCAGTCCTCAAGGCGGGGGGCGGTCTGGCGGCGGCGGCAGCGATGCCGCCTTTTTCGTGGGCGCAGTCGCCCAAGAGCGGAGGCACCCTGCTGCTCAGCAGCGGTGGCGATCCGCCGACCTTCGACATGCACCAGTCGGCGACCTACCTGACCGAATTCGTCGGGTCGCCCTGCTTCTCGACGCTGCTGCGGATCGACCCCAACGACATCGACAAGCTGGTCCCCGACCTGGCCGAGAAGTACGAGGTCTCCGCGGACGGCATGGCCGTCACCTTCCATCTCCGCAAGAACGTCGAATTCCACAACGGCATGCCGCTGACGGCGGAGGACGTGGCTTTCAGCCTCGACCGTATCCGCAAGCCGCCGAAGGGAATCGTCAGCCCCCGCAAGGGACTGCTCGGCAATATCAAGAACGTCGAGGCGAAGGATGCCCACACCGTCGTGGTGCATCTGAGCGCGCCGCAGGCCGACTTCCCCTTCATGGTCTCCAACCCCTTCAACGTCATCGTGCCCAAGAAGGTCGTCGAGCCGCTTGACGCTTCGGGACAGGGGATGAAGCGGACGATGATCGGCTCGGGCCCGTTCAAGCTCGCGCAGGCGGTCGACGGCCAGATCTACGAGCTCGTACGCAACGACAAGTATTTCGGGCAGAAGGCCTACGTCGAAAAGATCCAGATGTTCCCGATCAGGGGCGAGGTCGAACGTGCGGCCGCGTTGCAAAGCGGCCGAATTCACGGCTGCTTCTTTTTCGCCAACGAGTCGGTGCTGGCGGGTCTGCGCAACAATCCCAAGATCACCGCGCTGCGCCGGCCGACGCCGACGTTCATCAACCTCATCCCGAACGTGACGGTGAAGCCGTTCGACGATATCCGCGTGCGGCAGGCGTTGTCGCTGGCAATCGACCGGCAGGCCTTCATCAAGACGGTGGGCCCGCTGGCCGGCGCCTTCTATCACAGCTACGGCCTGCTGACGCCTGGCAGCCCCCACAATCTCGACAAGGCGCAGATGAAGCAGTTTGCCGGCTACGACACGCTGCCGGAGGTTGGCGGCGACATCGAAGCCAACCGCAAGCGTGCGATCGAGCTGCTAAAGCAAGCCGGTGTTCCAAAAGGCTTCAAGCTTTCGCTACTCGCCCGTGGCGACATTCCCGCCTTCCGTGACTCCTCTATCAACCTCGCGGCGCAGTTCAAGCTCGTGGGTATCGACGCCACCGTCGATATTCGCGATGCCGGCGCCTTCTACACGATGGAGACGACCGGCCAGTTCCAGTGCGTCGCTCATTCGATCGCCATCAGCGGCTCGCTGCCTGACCAGATCTTGGGCGAGGGCTACACCAGCTTCGGCGGCCGCAACTACGGCAATTGGAAAGACGACTCGATCGACATGGCCTTCCGCGCCCAATCGCGCGAAGCCGATGCGGCCAAGCGCACCCAGCTCATCAAGGACTTCCAGGTCAAGTTCCTGAACACCTTCTACCACATCAACCTGGCGTGGGTCGGTTACGGTGCCGCGCATGCGAAGACCCTGAAGGGCTGGAATGCGCTGAACGACCTCTACGCCAACATGCAGATGGACCGGGTCTGGCTGGACGTCTGACCCGCGTGGGGAAGAATGGCTAGGTACCTACTCCAGCGGCTGGCTACCGGCTTCGTCACCCTGTTCGGTGTCGCGCTGATCGTGTTCTTGATCATGCGTGTGATACCGGGCGATGCGGCGGTGATGATGACCGGTGCCGGGAGCGGAGTGGTGACCGAGGCCGAACTCCAGCAGGTTCGGCAACGGCTGGGGATCGACCGTCCGCTGGTGGTGCAGTTTGCGGATTGGGTGGGCGATATCGCGGCGCTCGACTTCGGCACGTCGTTGCGGACGGGCAGCCCGGTGATCGAGGATATCGCCCGCCGTTTTCCGTATACGCTCCAGATCATCGTGTTGGCGATGATCATCGCGGTCGGCGTCGGCGTTCCCGCCGGTGTGCTGTCGGCCTGGTTCGCCGGCACATGGGTGGACCGTACCCTGCAGACGGTCACCATGATCGGGCTGGCCGCGCCTTCGTTCTGGGTCGGGCTGCTGATCATTCTGGGTCTGGTCTATTTCTTCCAGTGGAGTGCTCCCTTGTTCTGGGAGCCGTTCTGGGTCAGCCCGATCAAGAGCATGTCGCAGCTTATATGGCCGGCGGTGGCCGTCGGGCTGCGCCAGCTTGCGCTCATCGCGCGCATGACGCGTTCCATCATGCGCGAGGTTCTCGGGGAGGATTACATCCGCACCGCGCGCGCCAAGGGCCTGTCGGAGCGGCGCGTCGTGTTTCGCCATGCCTTGTGGAACGGGGCGCTGCCGATCACCACGCTGATCGGTTTTGAGATCGCCGCGCTGTTCGGCGGCCTGATCGTGACGGAAACGGTTTTCAGCGTGCCGGGTCTCGGCCAGTATGTCGTGGCCTCCATCCTCGATCGCGACTATCCGGCGGCGCAGGGCATCGTCCTCGTCCTCGCCGGCATTGTCGTGCTCGGAAACCTGACGGTCGACCTGCTGTACGGCCTGCTCGATCCCCGAACCCGGCTGCAGGGGGCGCGCGCATGAGCGAGATCATGCCGAACGCCATGCCCGCGGGTGCTCCGCTGGGCTTCCAGCCGGTGGCGACGCCATCGCGGCCCGGTCGCATGCGGCACCTCATGCGCCTCATGCGCAGCCAGCCGCTCGGGGCCCTCGGCGCCGTCGTCCTGCTCATCATGGTATTGTCCGCGATCTTTGCGCCATACATCGCGCCTCACGATCCGACCCATGGCGACGCTGCGGCGCTCTATCGTCCGCCGAGCGCGACGTACTGGCTTGGCACAGACGCTTTCGGCCGCGACATTCTCTCACGCCTCATCTACGGCGCACGCGTGTCGTTGATCATTGGGTTTGGGGCGAGCGTGCTTGGTGTCGTTGTTGGCGCCGCCATCGGCATCACCTCCGGCTATGCCGGCGGCTGGTTCGACACTGTCGTTCAGCGCGTGGTCGACGCCATGCTGGCCTTCCCGATGCTGCTGCTGGCGCTTGCCATGGCGGCGGTGCTCGGCTCCTCGATCCAAAACGTGATCATCGCGCTGGCGATGCCGATTGTGCCGCGCGCGGCTCGCATCGCGCGAGCGAGCACGCTGGTCCTCAAGACCACGACCTTCATCGAGGCATCGCGGGCGATCGGATGCAGCAACGCGCGAATCATCATCACGCATATACTGCCCAACACCTTCGCCCCTCTGCTGGTGATCGCGACCGCCTATCTCGGACTCGCGATCGTGCAGGAGGCCGCGCTCGACTATCTCGGCGCCGGGATCCAGGAGCCTCAGCCCTCTTGGGGGCTGATGATGTCCGGCTCAGCCACGTCGCTTGCGCTGGTCGCGCCATGGATCGTGCTGTTCCCGGGCATCGCCATCAGCTTGGTCGTGCTTGCCTCCAACCTGCTCGGCGACGCGATCCGCGACGTGCTCGATCCCAGACTGCAACGGACCAACATCTGACCCGCCGACATGGAATCGTACCCCTGAGGATGCCAACGATGAGCAAGAGCGTGCTGCACACGAGTCTCTGTGACGACCTGAAGATCGAATATCCCGTGTTCCTCGCCGGCATGGGGGTAAAGGGCAATGCGACGCCGCCGAAACTGGTGGCGACTGTCAGCGAAGCTGGCGGTATGGGTATCCTCGGCTGCTCCTGGCTCGACGCCGACGAGGTGCGCCGCCGCATCCGCGCCGTGCGCAACCTGACCGACAAGCCGTTCGGCGTCGATTTGCTGTTGCCGGCCAGCATGGACGAGAGCTCGGTGCCGGACCGTGCCGAGATGCGCGCCCGCATCGAACGCGACTTTCCCAAACAGGCGGCCTTCGGGAAGTCGCTGTCCGAGAAGTTCGGCCTCAAGCCGGTACAGTCTCAGCTCGCCGCCATGTCGCCGGAGTTCATCCGCAGGCAGGTCGACGTCTGTCTCGAGGAGAAGATCGCGGTGTTTGCCGCCGGTCTCGGCGATCCGGGCTGGGTCGTGCCGCTCGCGAAGCAGGCCAACATGAAGGTGATGGGCCTCGTCGGCAACGTCCGCAACGCCGAGCGCCAGAAGAAGGCCGGCGTCGACTACGTGATCGCGCAAGGCTATGAGGCGGGCGGCCACACCGGCACCATCGCCAACTTCCCGCTGATTCCGATGGTCGTCGACGCGGTGGCGCCGACGCCGGTGATCGCCGCCGGCGCCATCGCCGACGGGCGCACCGTGGCGGCGGGCCTTGCGCTCGGCGCGGTCGGCGTCTGGGTCGGCACCGCCTTCCTGCTCGCCGAGGAGTCCAACATTTTCCCGCGCCACCAGGAAGAGATCATCAAGGGCGCGGCCGAGGACTTCATCATCACGCGCGCCTATACCGGCAAGACCGCGCGCGATTACAAGAACGACGTCATCAAGGCGTGGGACGAATCCGGCCTTAAGACGCTGCCGATGCCGCTGCAGGGCGTGCTGATGGACGACTTCATCGCCGCCGCAGAAGCGGCTAACCGCGCCGAACTCATCAACAATCCTGTCGGCCAGATCGCCGGCATGCTCAAGCAGAAGCGGCCGGCGAAAGAGATCATGATGTCGATGGTGCACGGCGCCGAAGAGGTGATCGAGCGCCTTTCGGCCATGCGGAAGTAACGCGCGGTCCTCTTCATGAGCAGTCAAACTCAGCCGACAGCCCAGGGCCCATTGGCCGGCGTCACCGTCGTCGAGCTTGGCGACAGCACCGCCGGACCCTATGCAGCGAAGCTGTTCGGCGACTTCGGCGCCGACGTGATCAAGGTCGAAGGCCCGGCCGGGGATTCGACGCGCCGGCGCGGTCCGTTCCCCGCCGGCCTTCCCGATCCCGAGGCGAGCGGTCTGTTCATGTATCTCAACATCAACAAGCTCGGCGTCGTGCTCGATCTAGCCAAGCCGCAGGACCAGGCGGCCATGCACCGCCTGCTGGCGCGCGCCGACATCTTCATCAGCAATCTGCCGGCGATGCAGCTTGACGCTTGCGACCTCGGCGCGAAGACGCTTCGCAGCCGCCATCCGCGCCTGATCGTGACGACGATCTCGCCGTTCGGCGCTGACGGCCCGTGGGCGGGCAAACTGGGCGACGAACTGGTCACTTACGCCATGGGGGGCATCGCCTACAGCACGCCGGGCATGCCCGATGCCGCCGACGATCTCGTCAAGGAGCCGCCGCTGCATCCGGCCTGTTTCGTCGCCGAGACCATCGCCGGCATCGTCGCGGCGGAGGCGACCATGGCCGCGCTCATCGGCCGCGGGCGTACCAACCAGGGCTGCCATGTCGAGCTCAGCGAGCAGGCCGCGATGGCTGCGATGCAGATCCGCGACGTGACCAACGCCTCGTATGTCGGCTCACACTACAATCGGCTACTCAACCCCGTCACCATTGGGCGCATGCCGAACTTCTATCTCCCCTGCAAGGACGGTTACGTCACGGTCGCCGCGCCGATGGAAATCCATTGGGAAAGGCTGACGCAGACCATGGGCAATCCGGCCTGGGCGCAGTCCGAGCTTTATTCGACCGAAGCCGCCCGCACGGCGAACTGGATCACGCTGCGGCTCAATCTGATCGACTGGACGATAACGCTTTCGAGCGACGAACTGCATGCGTTCGGCGAGAAATCGCAGCTTCCGATCTTTCCGTTCTACTCGATCCGCAAAATGGCGGACTCCGATCACTCGCGCGTGCGCGGCACACTGGCCGAGGTCGAGATCGGCGGCAGATTGGCGCGCATGCCGGCGGCGCCGTTCCAGATGCGGGAGACACCGTGGGGCCTTCGGCGGCCCGCGCCGCGCCTCGGCGAACATTCCGCGGGCATCCTCGCCGAAGGGCTGGTCACATGACGCCAGCGCGCTCCAATCCGCTGCCGCTCGAAGGAATCCGGGTGCTCGACCTCGGGCAGTTCATCGCGATTCCGTTCTGCACGCTCTGGCTCGCCTGGCTCGGAGCCGAAGTGGTCGTGGTCGAATCGCGGCGGCGCATGACCTCGCGCACGGCGCCGCCCTTCGCCAAAGGTCATGAGAAGCAGCCGGACGCGAGCGGCTACTTCAACCAGCTCTATTCGTCGAAGAAGAGCTGCACCGTCGATATGACGACCGCGGGGGGCCGCGACATTGTGCGCCGCCTTGCCGGCGTGTGTGATGTGATGGTCGACAACTTCTCAACCGGGGTGCTGGAAAAGCTCGGCCTCGGCTACGAGTCGGTCGCCGAGCTCAACCCGTCGATCGTTATGCTGTCGAACGGCGCGTTCGGCCGCGTCGGCCCGATGCGCAACGCGCGCGGGCTGCATAGCGCCGTGAACCTGTTCAGCGGCGTCGCGGACGTGACCGGCTATGCCGACGGTCATCCGCGCATTCTCGGCGGCGTTCTGCCGGACCCGCTCAGCGGCACGTATTCGGGCTTCGCGATCCTGGCCGCGATCCATCACCGCCAGCGCACGGGGCAGGGGCAGTTCATCGACGTGGCGATGCACGAGGCCATGCTGACGCTCATCCCGGAAGCCGTCATCGACCTGACCATGAACGACGTCGAGCCACAGCGCATCGGCAATCGTGACCGTGTGAACGCGCCGCACGGGATCTACCGTTGCCGGGGCGACGACAGCTGGGTGGCGATCAGCGTCACCGATGAGACTGGCTGGGGCAATCTGTGCCGTGCCATTTGCCATGCCGAATTGCTCGACGACCCGCGCTTTGTGTCGCTCGAGGCCCGCCGCAGCAACGTCGGGGCGCTCGATCTGGCGATCGAAGCCTGGAGCCGTACGCAGGATGTGCATGCGGCGACCGATCTGTTGCAGCGCGCGGGCGTACCGGCGGGGCCGGTTCTGCGTGTCGACGAGATGCTGAACAACGAGCAGCTGAATGCCCGCGGCGGCGTGGTCACCATCGACCATCCGGTGGCGGGGCCGCGCCGGCAGATGGGGCTGCCGTGGAACATGGACAGCCTCGGCGTCGAATACCGCCGGGCACCGCTTTTGGGCGAGCACACCCGCGAGATACTGACCGGACTGCTCGGCGTGTCGGAAGCGGACTATGCGCGGCTAGAGGCGGACGGGGTGTTAGCGTAGCGAGGACGAATGGAATTCCAACTGAATGCCGAAGAGGCGGCCTTCCGCGACGAGGTGCGCGCGTTCCTGCGGCGCGAACTGACGCCCGAGGTGTTCGCGGCGCACCGCGACACCACCGAACAGGGCATGTGGACCGCCGACTTCACCAAGGCCTTCCGCCGCAAGCTCGGTGCAGCCGGCTATCTCGGCATGGGTTGGCCGAAGGAATATGGCGGCGGCGGACGCAGCCGCATCTATCAGGCGATTCTGTGGGACGAGATGGAGTGGCACCGGGCGCCCGGCCTCGACCGCTCGATGACATACATCCCGAACGCGGTGATGACCTTCGGCTCGGACGCGCAGAAGGCGGCGCTGCTGCCGAAGATCATCTGCGGCGAAATCTCCTGGTTCGTCGGCTACAGCGAGCCGGAAGCCGGCTCGGATCTTGCCAACCTCAAGACCCGCGCGGTCGCCGACGGCGACGACTTCGTCATCACCGGTCAGAAGGCGTTCTCCAGCGACGCGCACATGGCCGACTACGGCTGGGTTGCGGCCCGCACCGACCCCAATTCGGAGCGCCACAAGGGCTTGTCGATGTTCATCGTCGACATGAAGAGCCCGGGCGTCACTATCGCCAGGCACCCGACTCTTGCCGGCTGGACGCATCACTCGGTGCATTTCGACAATGTGCGCGTGCCGCGCTCGATGCTGGTCGGCGAACTGCACCAGGGCTGGAAGGTGGTGATGGGGGCGATCGACTTCGAGCGCGCGGCGCTCGCGAGTCCCGGCCTCGTCAATTACCAGTTCGACCGGCTGCTCGCTTGGTGCGCGCACGGCCGCGACGGCGGCGAGCGGCCGATCGACGATCCCGTGGTGCAGGACACGCTGGTGCGCCTGGCGATCGAGGCGGAAGGCGGCCGTATCATGAGCTACTGGCTCGCTTCACTGCACGCGCGCGGACAATATCCGCAGCACGAGACCTCACTCGCGCTTCTGGTCAAGCGCGAGACTGCGCGGCTGTTCGACGAGGCGGCGATGGATTTGCTCGGGCCCTACGCGCCGCTGCGCGCCGGCGCCCCGCATGCGCAGCTCGAAGGCGAGGTGGAGGTCGAGTATCGCGACCACCTCTATTTCCAGTTCGCCGCCGGCGGCTTCGACATCACCCGCAACGTGGTCGCCCAGCGCGGCCTCAAACTGCCGCGGTGAGGTGACGTCATGGACATCACCCTCAACGAAGACCACGTCATGCTGCGGGACACCGCACTGTCGTTCGCGCAGGGCGCGCTGACGAAGGCGCGCATCCGCGAGCTCGAAACCACTGAACACGGTTTCGATACCGGCGTCTGGCAGGAGATGACCCAGATGGGCTGGGCCGCGGCCTGCTTCCCGGAGAAGTACGGCGGCGCCGAAGCGAGCCTGTTCGAACTCGCCCTGATCGTCGAGGCGCTGGGCAACGGCGCGGTGCCGAGCCCGATCTTCTCGACCGTCATCGAGAGCGGCTTCCTGCTGCTCGATGCGGCTTCCGCCCCGCAGAAAGACGAATGGCTGCAGCGCATCGCGGAAGGGGAGGCGCTGCTGACGGTGGCGCTGATGGAGGCGAATGGTGGCCTGCGTCCGCAGGACGTGAAGGCGGCTATCGTGCGCGCCGGCAACGGCTTCCGGATCGACGGCACTAAGGCCTTCGTGCGCGATGCCGGCGCCGCCGACGGCATCATCAGTCTGGTGCGCTCCGGCGAGCGGCCCGAGGACCTCACGCTCGCGCTCGTGCCGAAGGATGCCAAAGGCGTCAGCATGCGGCGCATGCCGGCCGCCGGCGGCGAGGCGCTGTGGGAAGTGGCATTCAACGGCGTGGAGGTGAACGCCGACGCCATCGTCAGCGAGATGGGCGGCGCCTGGCCGTGGGCGACGCGCCTGCTGTTGCGCGGCGCCGCCTTCAAGTCCGCCGAGTTGGTCGGCATCGGCGGCGCGGCGCTCGATCTGACGGTCGAATACGCCAAGCAGCGCGTCCAGTTCGGCAAGCCGATCGGCAGCTTCCAGGGCGTGCAGCACCACTGCGCCGAGATGTATCGCGACCTCGAGGTGAGCCGGCTGCTGTCGTGGCAGGCGTCAAGCTCGATGGGCGCGGGACTCGCCGGCGAACGCGAAGTGGCTATGGCGAAGGCCAAGGCGAGCCAGTGCATCCCGGCGTTGACGCGCACGGCGCACCAAATCCACGGCGCGATTGCCTATTACCGAGACTATCCGCTCGAACTTTACTACCACCGGGCGCTCGCGGCGCAGGCGGCCTATGGCGACGCCGCCTATCACCGGCGCACGCTCGCGCGCCTTCTCACTTCCGACAAGAACAGCTTCCGCGGAGCGGACCCTCATGAGCTACCGGTACATTACTTCTGAGCAGGACGAACATGGGATTGTCACGGTCACAATCGACGACCCCGACGCCAAGAATGCCGTCAACTGGGACATGAACCAGGAGATGATCCGGGAGTTCGACCGGATCGATCGCGACCCGAAGGCGCGCGTCCTCATCGTCACCGGCTCGGGCCGCATCTTCTGTTCCGGCGGCAACATCAAGCGCATGACGGCGCAGGGCCAGTCGCTCGAACCGCCCGATCCGACCTTGCGCGAGGAGCTTTATCCACAGGAAGCCGACATCCGCCGGGTGGTAACCGGGCTGCGCCGGATGTCGAAGCCGGCGATCGCCGCTGTCAACGGACCGGCCATCGGGTCCGGCATCGGCATCGCGGCCGGCTGCGACATCCGCATCGCCTCTTCGGCCTCGCGCTTCGGATGGGTGTTCGTGCGGCGCGGCATCGTGCCGGACGACGCCAGCCTCGCGCTGATGCCGCAGATCATCGGCTATGCCCGCGCCTACAAATGGGGTGTCACCGGCCGCACCATCGACGCCAACGAAGCGCTCAGAATCGGCTTCGTCAGCGAAGTGGTGGAGCCGGATGCGCTGCTGCCGCGCTGCCGCGAGTTCGCCATGGAAATCATCGACAACTGCCCGCCACTGACGGTGCAGGCGTTCAAATACGCGCTCGCGGAGTCGCTCTATCAGGGGCTCGACGAGGCGGTGCGTTTCACCGAGCGCGCCCAGCGCGTGGTGCGCGCCAGCGAGGACCACGGTGAGGCGCTCAAGGCCTATGCCGAGAAGCGCCGGCCGCAATGGAAGGGCGTGTGACTTTGACCATCCGCCGCGCGCTTGCGCCCGAGGACTATCCGTTCTTCGACTATCGGCGCTTCTCGTTCTCGCTCGGGATCGCCGCGGCGGGGCGCATCTGGCTGTCCGGCAGCACTGCGGTGCGACACGAGCCGCCCGCCGGCATGGTGGTGAAAGGCGATCTGGTGGCGCAGGCGGCCGTCATCTACGACAAGATGAAGGCGACGCTCTCCGCCGCTCAGCGCGAACTCGACGATGTGGTGCGCATGGTGCGCTACGTCACGCCGGCGGTGGTCAAGGATCTGCCGGCGCTCGACCGGTTCGAAAGCGAAACCTTCGGCAGAACCCTGCCGGTCACCACGCTCGTGGTGCATAGCCTGCTGCGGCCGGAAGCGCTGATCGAGATCGAGGCGATCGCCTATAACGGCGGCGCCGACGGGCTCGATTACCTGCAGTCGGTGGTCGCGCCGGACCGCGCCGCGGCCTGGGCAAAAGCGGCCAAGGAACTCAAGGCGCGCGGGCTCGACTGCACGCATGTCGTGAAGGCTAGCGAGCTTGCGACCGCCGTGGCGTTTGCCGGGCCGGCGCTGGCCGGCGCGCTCGCCGCCCTGCGCGTAGGCATGCCGCGTCTCGCGCGCGCGGAGGAAGGCGTGCAGATCGATATCACCGTCGCACCGTCGGCGGCGCCGCCCGTCGTGTTCGTTTCGGCGGAGGGCGATCCCGCCAAGGAAGGCATTGTGAATCAGTGCCGCGACCTTTATGCCCGCCTCACCGAAAAGCTGGCACAGGCGGGCGCGAGCCCCGGTTCAGTGGTCAAGACCACGGAGTTCATCGTGCCGGCGGCGCTGCGCGACTATCGCGGTACCGCCGACGTGCGGCGCGACGTGTTCTCGACGCCTTATCCGGCCGCGACCGGCGTCATCTGCGAGCGGCTTGCGGCATCCGGCGCACTGATCGCGGTGGAAGCCGCCGCCATGAAAGGAAGCGGATGAAGACCCGGATCACGGACGATCTGAAGGCCTGGATCGGGCGCGAGGAGACCTACACCGCGCCCGAGGAGCTCGGCCGTGCAGCGATTCGCTATTTTGCGCTCGCGCTGCGCGACGACAATCCGGTCTATTGCGACGCGGATTTCGCTAAGCGCACGGCGCACGGCGACATCATCGCGCCGCCGACCTTCGTGTGCGAGACCAACCAGATCATCAACCAGCCGCTCGACGAGAACGGCTATATCGGCCATCACTGGCCGCTGCCGCTGTCGAGCAGCCGCTTCATCCGCGGTGGCAACGAATACGAATTCTTCCAGCCGGTGCGCGCGAGCGACCGCGTCAGCGTGACCTGGAAGATCCTCGACATCCACGAGCGCCACACCCGCAAGCTTGGCACCCTGATCTTCGTCGTTTCGGAGGCGCGCTACATCAACCAGGACAAGAACCTGCTCGCCATCAATCGCGAAACCAACATCTATTCGCCATGACCCTCGCACAGGCCAAGCATACCGACGACGCGCCGCTCGGCGACACGCTGCCGACGGAGGAGATCACGCTCGATCTCACGTCGCTCATCGTGTACGCGGCCGCCACCTGGGATTTCCACCGCTACCACTACGACGTCACCTTCGTGAAGAAGCTGGGTCTGCCGGCGCCGTTCGTCGACGGGCAGATGATCGGCGCTCTCATGACGAGCCGGCTGATGCGCTGGGGTGGCCCCGACGCCTTCGTGCGCAAGATCGGTTACCGGCAGCGCGCGACGGTCTACGTCGACGAGACGATCGTCATCAGCGGCAACGTGACGGCCCGCACGGTCGAAAATGGGCGGCGCTGCGCGACGTTCAATCTGTCGGTCGTCAAGGCGGACGGAACTGCCGTCGTCTGCGACTGCGTCGCCACAATCGAGCTCGGGCCGGAGTGAGCCGATGAAACGGCGCGCAGCAGTGCCGGGGCGGCGCCGACGATGAAGGCGATTGTTGTGGCGCGGCACGGCGACGCGGACGGACTCGAAATGCGCGAGATCGAGACGCCGGCGCCGAAGGGCCGCCAGGTGCTGGTCAAGGTGCATGCCTGCGGCGTGTGCCGGCGCGACATTCTCGTGCGGCGCAGCCCCGCGCATCGCGGGCTCGCGAGCCCGCTGGTGCTCGGCCACGAGATCGCCGGCACCGTCGCGGCGCTCGGATCCGAGGCCCGCAACTTCAAGGTCGGGGATCGCGTCTGCTCGACGCAGCGTGAGTACGTCTGCGGTTGCTGCACGATGTGCCGGACCGACCGCGAGGCGCTTTGCGCCGACCTTCGCTTCCTCGGCCAGGAAGCGATGGGCGGCAACGCCGAATACGTGCTTGTCATGGACGACAATCTGGCGAAGTTGCCGGAGCCGATTTCGTTCGAGGCGGGCTCAATCGTCGGCTGCCCGGTCGGCACGTCGTACAATGCCGTCGTCGACACCGGCCAGGTCCGCGCCGGCGAGCGCGTGCTCATCACCGGGATGGGCGGCCTCGGAATCCACGCGGTCCAGATCGCACGCGCCTGCGGCGCCTACGTCATCGCCGCGACCCGCCATCCCGACAAGGCGAAGTCAATCGAGGAATTGGGCGCGCATCGCGTCGTCGTGGCGCCGGATGGCCGTTTCGCCGGCCGCGTGCGCGAGGCGACCGGCGGCAACGGCGCCGACGTCTCGATCGACACCGTCGGCAGCGCCGTCTTCCACGAAATCCGCCGCTCCATCGCGGTCGGCGGGCGCATCGTGCTGGTGGGCGAAGTCACCGGCACGCTCATCGAACTCGACATGGCGATGATCTATCGCCGCAGTCTCACCATCCGCAGCGCCACCAGCACGTCGCGCCGGCAGCTCGAAGCCGCGCTGAAGCTGATTGCGTCGGGGGCCGTGCGGCCCGTCGTGGAGCGGACGATGCCGCTTTCAGAGGCGGCGGCCGCGCATCGCCTTGTCGAAGCGAATGCAGTGACTGGACGCATTGTTCTGACGCCCTGACGTGCCGCGCGCGCGGGCGTGACGACAGGAGCAAATGGTCGCGTGTGAAAGGAGTGCGAATGGCTTTCGGCATCTTGGCGGCCGGCGCTTATATTCCGCGGCTGCGACTGCAGCGCAAGGCGATTGTCGAGGCGAACCGCTGGTTCGCGCCCGGGCTGGCATCGCTCGGCAAGGGCGAGCGCGCGATCTGCAACTGGGACGAGGACGCGATCACGATGGCGGTCGAGGCCGGCCGCGATGCGCTCGTGGGCTTCGACCGACGCGCCGTCGAGATGCTTTATTTCGCCTCCACGACCTTTCCGTTCCTCGATCGGCTGAACGGAGGCGTGGTCGCGGAAGCGCTCAGCATGCCCGAAAGCATGAGCGCGCTCGATGTCGCGTCGTCGCAACGCGCGGCGACATCGGCCTTGTCCGTTGCGCTCCGTGCCGGCGGCTGCAGCCTGGTCGTCGCAGCCGAGCACCGGCGCGCGCGCGCTGCCAGCGCTTCCGAACTGACATCCGGCGACGGCGCGGCCGCGATCGTTGTGGGCGGGGGTGCGCCGATCGCGCGCCTGCTCGGCGCCGCGCAAAGCACAGTGGATTTTGTCGACCACTTCCGCACCGCGGAGTCGGAATACGACTATCAGTGGGAGGAGCGCTGGATCCGCGACGCCGGCTACATGTTCATCGTGCCGCCGATCATCGCGCGTTGTCTGGAAGCGGCCAAGGTAACGGCCGCGGACGTGGCGCATTTCTGCATGCCGGCGATGGTGCCGCGCGTCGTCAATTCGGTCGCCAAGGCGGCCGGCATCGCCGATGGCGCGGTCGCCGACCCGATGCAGACAGCCTGCGGCGACACCGGCGCCGCGCATGCTTTGCTAATGCTGGTGGCGGCGCTCGAAAAGGCGAAGCCCGGTGAGCGTATTCTCGTCGTCGGCTTCGGACAGGGGGCGGACGCACTGCTGTTCGAGCGCACGGCACAGGCCTTGCCGTCCGCCGGCCGGCTCGGCTGCGCGGGGCACCTGGCGCGCCGGCGCGAGGAGACGAGCTACGCCAAGTTCCTGGCCTTCAAAGACCTGATCGAGATCGAGCGCGGCATGCGCTCGGAGACCGACAAGTTGACGCCCTTGTCCGCGCTCTGGCGCAATCGCGATACGGTCACCGGCATGATCGGCGGCAAGTGCACGATCTGCGGCACCATCCAGTTCCCCGCCACCCGCATCTGCGCCAATCCGAATTGCAACGCCGTCGACAGCCAGGAACCGCATCCCTTTGCCGGCAAGATCGGCCGCGTGAACTCGTTCACCGCCGACCGGCTGACCTATTCGCCGGATCCGCCCGCCTGCTACGGCATGATCCAGTTCGAGGAAGGCGGCCGCTGGATGATGGATTTCACCGACGTCGAAGCGGAAACGCTGGCGGTCGGGCTACGCATGCGCATGATGTTCCGCGTCAAGGACTTCGATCCGCAACGCGGGTTTCGGCGCTATTTCTGGAAAGCCGCGCCTGCTGGCGCGGCAGACGGGAGGTCGTGATGCCGGCCGGTATTCGTGACAAGGTTGCCATCCTCGGAATGGGCTGCTCGAAATTCGGCGAGCGCTGGGACTGCGACGCCGCCGACCTGATCGTCGAAGCCTACGCAGAAGGGATGCGCGACGCCGGTATTGAGACCAAGCAGATCGATGCCGCCTGGCTCGCGACAGCCATCGAGGAACAGCACGTCGGCAAGTCGGCGGTGCCGCTTGCGACCGCCTTGCGGCTGCCGTTCATCCCGGTCACGCGCGTGGAGAATTTCTGCGCTAGCGGCACGGAGGCGTTCCGCGGCGCGGTCTATGCGGTGGCGTCGGGAGCCGCCGACATAGCGCTCGCGCTCGGCGTCGAGAAGCTGAAGGACACCGGCTATGGCGGCCTGCCGCAGCGCGGGCGCGGCACGCTCAACAACATGATCTGGTCGAATCTGTCGGCGCCCGGCCTGTTCGCCCAGCTGGCCAGCGCCTACCGCGCCAAGCACGGCATTACGCGCGACGATCTCAAGCGCGCGATGGCGCATATCTCGGTCAAGAGCCACGACAACGCCGCTAGGAATGCCAAGGCGCATCTGCGCAACAAGATCACGATGGACGCGGTGCTGAACGCGCCGATGGTGGCAGAGCCGCTCGGACTTTTCGACTGCTGCGGCGTCAGCGATGGCGCGGCTTGCGCCATCGTCACGTCGCCCGAGATCGCGCGAGCCTTGGGCAAGACCGATATCGTATCGGTGAAGGCGCTGCAGCTTTCGGTCTCAAACGGGCTTGAGGCCCAGCACAATTCCTGGGATGGCAGCTACTTCCACACGACTCGCATCGCCGCGCGCCGCGCCTATCAGGAAGCAGGCGTCGAGAAGCCGCGCGAGGAAATCAGCCTCGTCGACGTGCACGACTGCTTTTCGGTCACCGAGCTTGTCACGCTCGAGGATCTGCACCTCTCGCCGGAAGGCGGCGCCATCAAGGACGTGCTGGACGGCTTCTACGACGCCGATGGGACGATCCCGTGCCAGATCGACGGCGGCCTCAAATGCTTCGGCCATCCGATCGGCGCCTCCGGTCTGCGCATGATCTATGAGATGTACCTGCAGATCCTCGGACGCGCCGGCGAGCGCCAGCGCCAGACGCCGCCGCGCCTCGGCATGACGCACAATCTCGGCGGCTTCCCGCACCAGAATGTCTGCTCCATCGCCATCGTCGGCCGCTACGGGAACTGAACCGCCATGGGCAATGAGGTCCTCTACGAGGTTTCCGGACAGGTTGCAGTCATCACCATCAACCGGCCGGAGAAGCGGAACGCGCTCAATGCGGCCACGCGCCAGGGCCTGTGGGACGCATGGCGGCGGTTCGAGGCCGACGCGAATGCGCGCGTCGCGATCCTCACCGGCGCTGGGGAGAAGGCCTTCTGCGCCGGCATTGACCTGTCGGAATTCTCCGAGACCGGCATGGGCGCACCGCCGCCCGACTTCCTACCCGATCTCGGCCGCAACATCACGATCAGCAAGCCGACGATCGCCGCGGTGCGCGGCGTCGCCTATGCCGCGGGTTGGCGGCTCGCGCAGATGTGCGACCTGTGCGTCGCCGGCGAGCCGGCGCGCTTTGCGATACCCGAGGCGCTGGTCGGCCGGGGCGCCGCCTGGGCCGCGCCGCTGGTGCACATGATCCCGCCGCGCGTGATGCTCGAACTGCTGCTGACGGCGCAGCCGATCACCGCGCAACGGGCCTGGGAGATCGGCTTCGTCAACCGGGTCGTGCCCGACTCCGAAGTGTTGAGCGCAGCGCGCGCTATGGCGGAAGCGATCGTCGCCGGTGCGCCTTTATTCGGCGCGGCCGCCAAGCGCATGATGAACGCCGCGTTCGGCGTGCCAGCGGAGGAGGGACTGCGCGCGGCGGAGGCGATCTTCGAGCCGGTCTACAACAGCGCCGATGCGCGCGAAGGGCCGCGCGCCTTCCACGAGAAGCGCAAGCCGACTTGGCTCGGTCGCTGAGCCTGCCGGAGAGGCAGAAGGCCCCAGCTGTTAAAGTCGCTCAACTTGCGCCAAAAAAGCCAAGGATCATCTGATGGTGGTCAACTTGTCGGGTCGCGGCGACAAGGATCTGGCGAGCGTTGCAGAGCACCTGGGCGGCCACCTATAGATTGACCGCAGCATGCTCACAACGCTCGTGTCGAAAGTACAGGAATACACGGAAAATCCCGATCCGCTGGCGAATGCCGCAGGGACGATTGCGATTGTTGTCGCCGTAAACCAGCCATTCTATCCGCTGTATTTGCACGTCATCGTCGGCGCAGCAGCGTGGCCGGCATGGTTGACGCTCCTCTCGACGCCATTCTTCTTGATGGTTCCGGTCATAGCTCGGCGCAATTCTCTGTTGGGACGCGCGATGCTTCCGATTGCAGGTGTCGCGAACACAGTGCTCTGCGTGAAGCTATTTGGTGTAGCCTCTGCGGTAGAATTGTTCCTCCTTCCATGCGTACTTCTTGGGGCAATCCTCTTTCGACCTCGGGAGCGCGCGACAATGGTTCTAGTGCTCACGGTACCGTTCGCTGCTTATTTGGGGCTCGACTGGAATCTGGGGCCACCGATGAAAGTCTTTAGCTCGAGCACGTACAATTCAATTATTGCCGTTCATGCAGTAAGTGTCGCTGCGCTGACCGCCTTAGTAGGTCTGCTGTTCGCCAGGTCCCGTCGCGAGGTTGGTAGGAATTGAGGTTGGCGTAGTCTCCGGGGTGATCAACCTCGAATCATCCGGCGTTAGAGCGTCGGACTGGAGACTACGCCATGACGAGCATTACCACGAAGCGCGTTTCCTCGCAGCTTGACGCTGAGGCTACCTGCCGACTTTTCGACAACTGGTTCGATCCGATTGAGACCGAGGTGCGGGCTCGAGCACGCTGGTTCATCGAAGAGCTGATCCGCAACGAACTCGATGACGTACTGGCTCGGCCGCGCTACGAACGAAGCAAGCAGACCGGCAATGAAGCAAGAGCCGGCGTTACGGGCCATCGCCACGGCAGCCGGATGCGGTCGCTGACAGGCACCTTCGGGCCGATCGAGATCGCGGTGCCGCGCGCCCGGCTGGTGACGTCGGATGGCAAGACGACGGAATGGAAGAGCCAGGCGCTGCGGTCCTATCAGCGGCGGACGCTGGCTGCCGACGCGCTGATCGCCAGCACGTATCTGGCCGGCACCAATACGCGGCGGGTGCGTCGGGCGCTGGCGGCCCTGTTCGGCGGAACGGTCGGCAAAGACACGGTGAGCCGGACGTGGCGCAAGGTGAAGAGCGACTGGGACGCGTGGAACGACCGCTCGCTGGTCGATGAGCCTATCGTGCGCCTGGTCCTCGACGGCACCGTCGTTCGCGTGCGGCTCGACCGCAAGGCGACCTCGATCTCGCTGCTGGTCGTGCTCGGCGTGCGCGCCGACGGCCAGAAGGTGCTGCTCGCCATCAAGAGCATGGGCGGCGAGAGCGCCGAGGCCTGGCGCACTGTACTCGATGACCTCATCAAACGCGGGTTGCGGCGGCCCGAGTTCCTGATCGTCGATGGTGCGCCCGGGCTCGACAAGGCCATCGCCGCGATCTGGGACGGCGTGCCGGTGCAGCGATGCACCGTGCACAAGCACAGGAACCTGCTCGCGCATGCGCCGGAGCGGCTGCACGAGGAGATCACCGCCGACTACAACGACATGATCTACGCGGCGACGCCCGAGGAGATTGCGATCCGTCGCAAGGCCTTTATCCGCAAGTGGCGACTGAAGCATCGTGCCGTTGCCGACAGCCTGGAGGAAGCCGGCGACCGCCTCTTCACCTTCACTCGCCTGCCGCCGAGCCAATGGCGCAGCCTGCGCACCACCAATGCGATCGAGCGTCTGCACGAAGAGTTCAAGCGGCGGATCAAGACGCAGACCGTCCTGCCGTCAGCCGACACCGCGGCGATGTTGTTCTGGGCGCTGCTTGCTTCAGGACAGATCAACATGCGCAAGGTCGATGGCTGGCAAACCCTCGCCACAAAACCCGTTGATCAGCCAATTGACCTCGCTGCCTGAAACGATACCTTCACGTGACCGGAGATTGCGCCACATCGAATTCCAACCAATTCTCGGGCGGCACCCTTTTTGGCCTTGGTGCCCTTAAATCCGCACAGGATCGAGCCCGCG